>Ga0210409_10000084_pt1 | contig 210867 bp, 167 predicted proteins | sample IncBWH17MmetaG_FD_161649 | JGI IMG/M metagenome (GOLD analysis project Ga0210409, IMG submission 161649) | Forest soil microbial communities from Barre Woods Harvard Forest LTER site, Petersham, Massachusetts, United States - Inc-BW-H-17-M | ecosystem: Environmental > Terrestrial > Soil >... | reverse complement strand
AGAAGCTTTCTACAATCGCCAGCGCTCTCACAGCTCCCTGGGCTTCCTTTCCCCCGTTGACTTCGAACTCCAAAACAACTAACCAAATGACCTCGTTTTACTCTACGTTTTTTCGAGGCAAGCCCAAACACCGAAACGAGGACGAGGAGGAGCCGGAGGAGGGGGTAGGGGGGTGGTTTGGGGGTGTACAGCCGTCCCACCGTCCCAAGGCCGGTAAACACGGGCGATTCTCACTCTTGCAACCGTCCCACAACCGTCCCAGACCGTCCCAACCGTCCCAAAGTATCCCGTGTGGAATAGTGAGGAATGGTCGAGAGTCGAGGGTCGTGACCGTGGGGCATCGACGGACTTTTCTTTTCTCCGGGTGATGAGGAATGGGAAAGTTGACAGTTGACAAGAAGTGGGCGGAAGCCCGGTTTTACGGGGGATTTGAGCGGTTTTGAAAGTTGACAGAGGGTGGAGTTGTCAACTTTGGAAAGTTGATAGTTGACAAGGGGCCGAGCGGCGCACTGGGACAGCGCGCCCTACCACGATGGTGACGCAGGAACGTAGCACGATCCGTTATCCGTTATCCGTTAGGTTGATCCGTCAGGGCGGGTCGGCGCGATACTTCTTTTTCTGACTGTGCGGTGGTGCGATCCGTTATCCGTTATCCGTTATCCGTTAGGTCACGCCTTAAGCCCGCGCAAATCCGCCTCCAGCTTCTCGCGCTTGCGCACGAGATCGCTCCACGTCACCATTTCATTCTTGTAGGCGGCGGTGCGGCCCAAAATAGTGGTCAAGTTGCTGCGGACGCTCGGCGGGACGGTCGAGTTGCTGTAGTTGCCGCTCGTGATGTTGTCGTGGAACGTCGCGATGTTGGCCACGGCCCCATCCGTATAGAGGTTCCCCACATTGTCCGAGCTGTGAAACTCCGACGTTTTGACGGTGACGTCGCCGAAGTAATGCGTGTCGGCGGTTCCTTTTAGCCCGTACACGCGGCACATGATGTCGTCATACCCGAACCCGGATTGGTGAGAGTTGAAGCTGACGACCAAGTCATTTGGATAATAAAAGATGACCGCGAAGTGGTCCCAGCATTTGCCGAGGAACTCGCGGGTGCGCCCTCCCGTGCCGTAAGCGCGCAGCGGCTCGGCATTCAGCATCCACGAAGCCACGTCGATGGCGTGGATGTTCTGCTCGGTAATAATGTCGCCCGAAAGAACGGGGTCAATGCTCCAGGCACGAAGACGGACCTCTGGATTGGCCGGGTCTTTCCGCAGCGCCCTGTCGAGGTCTTCGAACATCAAGCCGCATTGATAGTTGGCCTCCACGGACACGATCTTGCCGAGCTCGCCCTGATGCACCTTCTGGACCGCCGTCTGGTAAAACTTGTTGGCGCGGGTTTGAAAATCCACCAGGAAACACAGCTTCTTCGCGGTGGCTTGTTTGCCGCTTTCCTGCACCGTGAGGCAGCCGGGGACATCGACTGCGATCGGCTTGGCCATATAAACGTGTTTGCCCGCGGCGACTGCGGCGGCGCCTTGCACGGCATGGAAATAGGGCGGGCTTTCGATCACGACGGCGTCCAGCTTCTGCTCGAGGAGTTTGCGGTAGCCGGAAAGCCCGGTGAACCGGCGCTCCGCCGGGACTTTGAACTGCGCCCCTGCCGCGTCCACTCGGTCCTGAAAGTAATCCGCCAGCGCCACGACGTTGTAGCCCCCATGCTTTTGGAACAGGTCGGCAATCCACCTGCCGCGGCCGCCGCAGCCGATGAGGCCGATGTCGATTTTGGAATTCGCCTCAGCGCCATGGACCAACCCGGGCTTGAGCACGGTGAACGCCAACACTGAAGCGCTTGTTCCAGCGATAAAGCGGCGGCGGGTGATGGGAGCGGTCGTGGGATTCTCGTTGGGATTTTGACGTGTATTCATTTGTCGTTCTTTGATTTCCAGGCGGTGGTGGCGACGCAAACTCTGCGGCAGAGAACCACGCCACCCACCCGCTGTCAAACTTTTGTCCAGCAAAGAGGGCAATGAATAACGAATTGCATACCCTCGCATCGGCATCGAAAGCGGCAGAGGACTGCCCGCCGAAGCCCGAAGGTCCACAATGCATCCTTCCGTGGGTGTTCGAGGCAGCGTAATTTCATCTCTGACAATCACTCCCGCCTTTGCTATACGTGCCGCCATGAGAATCGGCCCCAAACTCACCTTCGCCTTCCTGCTCAGCTCCTCCCTCCTCTCCCTCGACCTCGCCATATCCGCGGAGGCGCCGGCCGGCCGCGAACGGCTGCTGCTGGACTTCGGCTGGAAGTTCCATCTCGGCAACGATTGGGGCACCGGCGAGGACCTGGCAAAAGCCGACTCAAGTTCCGGTGCGGCGAAGGGCGATTTTGCCGATGCCGGCTGGCGCACTGTCCGGCTCCCGCACGACTGGGCCATCGAGCTGCCCTTTGATGAACATTCGGACAGTTCGCACGGCTTCAAGCCGGTCGGCCCGGGATTCCCGCAAAACAGCGTCGGCTGGTACCGCCGCACTTTCACACTCCCAAAAGAGCATTCCAGCAAACGGCTATGGCTGGAATTTGACGGCGCCTACCGCGATACCCGCGTCTTCGTCAACGGCTATTTCATCGGCCACCACGAAAGCGGTTACAGCAATTTTCGGTACGACATCACGGACGTTGCCAATTGCGGCGGCAAGAACGTCGTGTCGGTACGAGTCGATGCCTCACAATTCGAGGGCTGGTTTTATGAAGGGGCGGGTCTCTATCGTCATGTGTGGCTCGTGAAGACCGCGCCGCTCGCGATTGCGCCGAATGGCATCTTTGTCCACGCGCAGTTCAAAGACAATGTTCCGCAGGACAGCGTGACTGTCGTGATGCGGGTGGAGGTGGCCAACCAGCAAACCAATTCCGCCGACGCCTCGGTGAAGTGCCGGATTGTCAGCCCGGACGGCAACCCGGTTGCCGAAATTCAAGAATCCTCGGAAATCAAGCCCTGGTCCCACGAGCAGGTGACATTGCGCATCAAGTTCAAGTCGCCGGTGCTGTGGTCTCCGGAATCACCCAAACTCTACAAGCTGGTCACCACGGTGGAATCTGGTGGCCAACTGGTGGACCAAACCGAAACCGAGTTCGGCATTCGCACCGTCGCCTTTGACGCCAACAAAGGCTTCCTGCTGAACGGCAAGCCGTACGAACTTTATGGCACGTGTAATCACCAGGACCATGCCGGCGTCGGCGCGGCGTTGCCCGACCGGCTGCAGTACTTTCGCGTCGCTCGCCTGAAGGAAATGGGGGGTAACGCTTATCGCACCTCGCACAACCCGCCCACGCCCGAACTGCTCGAGGCTTGCGACCGCCTCGGGATGCTGGTCATGGACGAAAGCCGCTTGCTGGGCAGCGACGCCGCCAACCTGGACCGCCTCGAAGGGCTTGTGAAGCGCGACCGCAACCACCCCAGCGTCGTAGTCTGGTCCATCGGAAACGAGGAAGGCGTCCAGACCACGCCGACCGGTGGGCGGATTGCAGAGACGATGCAGAATCTCATTCACGGGCTTGACCCGACCCGCTCCTGCACTATGGCAGCAAACGTCGGCAACGATTTTGGCGGGCTCAACCGCATCATCGACGTGCGCGGCTGGAATTACCACATCGGCCGGGAGATGGACGCCTACCACGCGGCCCACCCGTCGCAACCCAATGTCGGCACCGAGCAGGCCAGCACCGTCTCGACCCGCGGCATTTATGCCAATGACACCGTGCGCGGCTACGTCAGCGCTTACGACGACAACGCTCCGCCCTGGGCGCATACGGCCGAGACGTGGTGGAAGTTTTTCGCCCCCCGTCCGTGGCTCTCCGGCGGTTTCGCGTGGACCGGGTTTGATTACCGCGGCGAGCCGACTCCGTACGGCTGGCCCTGCATCAACTCGCACTTCGGCATCCTCGATACCTGCGGATTTCCCAAAGACAATTTCTATTATTATCAGGCCTGGTGGACGGACCGCACGGTCCTGCACCTGCTGCCGCACTGGACCTGGCCGAGCAAGGAAGGGCAGGAAATCGACGTGCGCTGTCTCAGCAATTGCGAGGAAGTGGAACTATTCCTGAACGACCAAAGTCTGGGCAAACAGACCATGCCGAAGAACTCGCAACTGCGTTGGAAAGTGAAGTACGCTCCCGGCACGCTCTCCGCCAAGGGCTTCAAAGGCGGCAGCGTTGTTGCTGAAGAAAAAGTCGAAACCACGGGATTACCCGCCGCCATCAAGCTGACGCCGGAGCGGCCGGCACTCAACGCCGATGCGGAGGATGTGAGCATCATCACCGTCGCCGTTACGGATGCGCAGGGCCGGGTCGTGCCGGTGGCCGGCAACCTCGTGAACTTCGAGCTGAGCGGCCCCGGCAAAATCCTCGGAGTGGGCAACGGCGACCCGAGTTGCCATGAACCGGATGTCTATATCGAGACGCCGGCGGTCCGCAGCATCGCGCTCAACGATTGGCGCATGCAGGTCGTTCCGGGCACGAGAGAGCGTCCTGAGACTGCCGAAAACTTCTGGGACGAGTCCTGGCGAAAAGTGGATGTCCGGGCCGAGTTCGGGCCATTGAATCCGGGCGAATCCGCCGTCTTCCGCACTCGCTTCATCGTGAAGCCGGAGGACCTCGCCGCCACCAACATCCAGGTAAACTTCGGGATGATCGACGACGAAGGCTGGGTCTATGTCAACGGGCAGTTCGCAGGCGAAGCCCACGACTGGTCCACGTCACAGACTTTCGACATCCGGAAATTCCTCCACCCAGGAGAGAACACGCTCGCGGTCGCCGTCAAAAACCACGAAGCCCAGGGCGGACTGAACAAAGGCATTACCCTAGACGTGCCGGAGAAACCCACATCGGTGCAGTGGAAGCGCAGCGTGTTCAACGGCCTGGCGCAAATAGTGGTTCAATCCAGCAAGGAACCTGGCGAACTCAAACTAACCGCCCGCGCCGACGGCCTGCAACCGGCCACCTTGTCCGTGCAATCCCAACCCTGCACCCCTCGCCCGACCGTGCAGTAGCTTAGTTATTTCACACCGATGAACCAGGCAAAACAATCTCCTGCCATTAACACCCCGCTTCACAGGCTATACGGAAAGTGTTGAGCGCCTGCTGCTGCGTGGATCTCCTCGCTTGCTAAGCGTGAGGAGAAGAGGAGCGGTCGTTCTCATAAAAGGTGTGGTTATACGTGTGTTTATGCCTTGAGTTGATCGCGGCTAACATAGCGCAGAAGCCGCCAGGCTCCAGTGAGTCCAAAGTCCAAAGTCTCATCTCAAGGCCCAAGTCTCCACTCTTAGAGCCCGAAGCCGGGTGGGGGGGGATCGCGTGTTGGCGCGGTGTGTTCTCTTCGGAACCGGCTGGAGGATGCCGGATGGGCGGGAAAGAGATTTCTTTCCGCGTGCTCCGCGTGCTGCGCGGTTGGAAATGGCGCTGGGAATTCCCGCGAGGCGCGGCGAATTCAGGAAGGGCGGTCGGCTCGCTGGACGTGTTCGGCTTTGGGGCCCTTCTCGCTGGCAACGATTTCGAAGATGACTTCCTCACCCTCGTGGAGTGTCTTGAAGCCGTCGCCCACGATCGCCGTGTGATGGACGAAGACGTCTTGCCCACTCTCTTGCGCAATGAAGCCCAAGCCCTTTTTATTGTCCCACCATTTAACTTTGCCTTTAGCCATATAACTCTCTCCTGACTGCTTCGAGTGGCGCTCCGGCCCAAAAAAAAGCGGACACTGACAACATTCGCTGTCAGCGCCCGAAATCACTTCTGGACCCGCATACGCCTCGAATTTGACCAAAAAGATAAAGGATACCGGGCGTTCGGTCAAGCCTTATTTTTGCGTTGTTTTTGCCTGGTTGTTGCAGGTTTGCCTTTCTTGGCTTGGGTTTGTGTTTCGACCTAAACCTGAATAGCCTGCCACCACCGAATCCAAAGCTAATGCGCCTATGAAAACCCGCACTTTGCTCCACACCACCTTGCCGCTTTGGCTCTGTATGTGTCCGGACTCGCCGGCAGGGCCGCTGGATGACCTCGCCAAGCCGCACGAAGGCCGATCAATGCGCGCCACCTCGACAATGCGTGTCGGCGAGGTGCGCCGGGACGGCGAACAAAAGCTCAATCCGAATGCCGAGCCCAGAGGCGACCTGGACGAGCAAAGCAACTGGGACAACTTCAATGTCGGGCCGGGCCAGACGCAGCTGCTGCTCGATGCCAAGGGGCCAGGACTCATTACGCACATCTGGCTGACGTTCCTGGGTCCGGAACCTCAGGAGTGGGCCAAACAAGGCTCCGCCGACCACCAGGAGATGCTGCTCCGGATTTATTGGGACGGGCGCTCCCGGCCGGCGGTCGAGGCGCCAGTCGGGGACTTCTTTGCGAATTGCTTTGGCCGGCGCCGCGAGGTCATCAGCCTTCCGGTGGTCGTCGAGGACGGCGACTCCTACAACTGTTTCTGGCCGATGCCGTTTCGGAAATCCGCGCGGATTGAAATCGTCAACCAAAGCGAAAAGCGGATTAGCCTCCTCTACTACAACATCGACTGGGTCAAGAAGAAGAGCCTGGCACGGGACACTCCGTATTTCTGTGCGCAGTATCGGCAGGAATACCCGGTTGAACACGGCAAGGATTACCTGGTGCTCGAAACCAAAGGCAAGGGCCACTACGTCGGGACCGTGCTGGCGGTGCGGACACGCAGCCCGGCGTGGTTCGGCGAAGGGGACGAAAAAATTTACATCGATGGCGAGGCAAAGGCGTCGATCTGGGGCACGGGCACGGAGGATTATTTCCTTTCCGCCTGGGGCTTGAAAGTGTGCAGCACGCCGTATTCCGGCGTTCCCTGCTTCGACCAGTGGGGCATCGTAGGCGGCCACACCAGCGCGTACCGCTGGCACATTAACGACCCGATCGTGTTCAACACCGGGATTAAGGTGACGTTCGAGCATTTCGGTTGGATTTCACCCGATGAGAATCCCAACTACAAGAGCACCAGTTGGAACGAGCGCGAGGACGATTACGCGAGTGTTGCTTTTTGGTACCAAACAGGCGAGCCGACTTCCACGGCGCGCGCACCGCACGCGCGCGAGCGCAGGTTGCCCAGCCTGGACCCGATCATCGTCTTCGCGCGTGATTTCGCCGGTGCCGAATGCCACGGGGAAGGTCCCGCTGCAGCACAAACGCTGGATCTCTACCCGGGACCGCAACTCCTCTACCGTCCGGCGGCGGCGGACCGGGCGTGGCTCGAACTGCCATTCAGGATCACTAACCAGCAGCCGTTCAGGCTGTTGCTCAACGCCACGAAGTCGTACGACTTTGGCCGGTACCAGGCTTTTTTGAACGGCGTGAAGCTGGGCGACCCTTTTGATCTGTACAGCCCAAAAATCGTCAACGAGGAAATTCATCTGCTCGACTTCTGGCCCGAGCCGGGGCCTTACAAACTCCGGCTTGAGTGCGTCGGCAAAAACCATCAATCCGCCGGCTATTATTGCGGGCTGGAGTCCGTCCGCCTCCGGGAGCGCCGTCCGCGCGTGAGCGCCTACTCCCACGAGCGCGACCGGGATTGGCGCCGGCAACCAACGCTTTATCAGTAAGAGCGTTGCTAATGATTCGTATTCAAATATTTGAAAAGCCGGCGGAACCGGGATACACTACGGCATGCCCGTTTCCCTTCAACGGCTCCTGATGGGCTGGCTTTGCCTGGCCGCGTTAGGTTCCGCGCCAGCGGCGACCGCCGCCTATACCATCGCGGTGATCCCCAAAGGGACCACCCACGAATTCTGGAAGTCGATCAATGCCGGCGCGATCAAGGCGCAGCGGGAGTTGGCCGCCCAGGGCACCCGGGTGGAGATCATCTGGAAGGGACCCCTCCGGGAAGATGACCGCGACCAGCAGATCCAGGTAGTCGAGAACTTCATGGCGCGGCGGGTGAGCGCGATCGTGCTGGCGCCTTTGGATTCGCAAGCCCTGGTCCGCCCGGTCCACAATGCCCTGCAGGCGAAGGTTCCGGTGGTGATCATGGACTCGGGCCTGAACTCCGACGAGTACGTCAGCTTTGTCGCCACTGATAATTACAAGGGTGGCCAGATGGCGGGCGCGGAGATGGGAAGGATGCTCGGCGGCAAAGGCAACGTGATCCTCCTGCGCTACCAGGTAGGCTCCGCCAGCACGGAAGCGCGCGAGACCGGCTTCCTTGACGCTCTGAAAAAATACCCCGGCATCAAGGTCATCTCGTCGGACCAGCATGCAGGCGCGACGCGCGAGCTGGCCTACCAAACCTCTCAAAACCTGCTGAACCGATTTGGGCGCGAGGTCAACGGCGTTTTTTGCCCGTCGGAACCGACGACCATCGCGATGACCAAGGCCCTGCGCGATTTTGGCCTGGCCGGCAGCAAAGTGAAAATGATCGGGTTCGACGCCGGCTCACAGGAGGTCCTGGACCTGAAGCACGGCGACGTGCAGGCGCTGGTGGTGCAGAACCCGGTGCGCATGGGCTACCTGGGGGTGATCACCGCGGTGAAACATTTGCAGGGCCAAAAAGTCGAGCATCAGATCGATACAGGCGTGCGCCTCGTGACTCCGGAAAACATGAACGAGCCGGAAAGCAAGGAACTGCTTTATCCGCCGCTCGATGAATATTTGAAATAGCCGAGCACTAGGGTTTCGACTTAACACATGAGCTACCGCGCCGGACAGACTGATGGAACTTTGTTAAAATGGCCGAGCATTGACCCGCTCAAGCCCGGACCCGAAGCCTCACCAGACGTCGCAGCCCGGCCGAAAGCCGGCTCCCGGCAACTGCTGAATCTTGTGGGTCCGTGCCTGGGACTCCTGCTGGTCATCGGTTTGTTCTCGCTGAGTCCGACCGTGCGGCCGTTTTTCCTGACGGGCGCCAACTTCAAAATCATTCTCACGCAGACAGTCATTGTCGCCGTGGGCACGCTAGGCATGACCATCATCATTGTGAGCGGCGGCATCGACTTGAGCGTGGGCTCGGTGGTCGCGCTGGCCAGTGTGGTGGGCGCGAGCGTGCTGGCGAAAGGACAATCCTCATGGCTCGCGGCAGGGCTGAGTGTCGCGGTCGGCGTGGGGGTCGGCTTGCTTAATGGCCTGGTGATCGGCGGGCTGCGGATGATGCCGTTCATTGTCACACTGGGCATGATGGGGGTCGCGCGCGGTGCGGCTAAATGGCTGGCGGGCAATCAAACCGTCAGCGCGCCCGATTCACCGCTTAATAGCATCATGGACCTCAAGGACCCCACGCATCTGTTCCCAGTGCCGCTGGGTGTGTGGCTCACCCTCGGGCTCGCCTTGGTGATGGGGGTCGTGATGCGCCGGACCGTTTTCGGAAGGTATATTTTCGCGCTGGGCTCAAACGAAACCGCTGCCCGGCTTTGCGGTATCCGGGTGCAACTGCAAAAGGTCATCATTTACAGCGTGGCGGGAATCTTCTTCGGTTTGGCCGGCCTGATGCAATTTTCGAGGCTGACCCAGGGCGATCCCACGGTGGCAATAGGTCTGGAACTGGATATTATCGCGGCGGTGGTCATTGGCGGAGCGAGTCTGAGCGGCGGGTCGGGCAGCATTCTGGGTTCGATGATTGGAGCGCTGACCATGGCCGTCCTGCGCAATGGTTCGAACCAGATGGGGTGGCCCACTTATATGCAGGAAATCATCATCGGAGTCGTGATCATCATCGCCGTCGGCGTGGACAGGTTGCGGCAGAGCGGAGCCAGGCGGAGCCGATCCTGAACGCGCACAGGGTCCAAAATCCAAAGTCCAAAATCTACGGTTTTCAGGTCCGCGGTCCACCGCTCGATGATCGCATGAAACACGCAGGACGCAGAATGTATGGGCTTGCCGAAGGGCGCGCCGGGAGTTAGATACTAATGAACGCTATAACCAAACTGCATTTAAGGCTATGAATGACTCGAACCGTCCGTTAGGAGCCCTGGAAGAGTGGGAGGAGTTTCTAAAAGAGCGTTACCCGGAACCCGCGCCGGCCGCCCAGGCGTTCCAAGCGACCAACTCGGCAAAGAAAAAGGAGGAGTTCCGCAATTACGAGACTGACGCCCGGCCCTCGGTGCGCGAGTTTTACCGGCTCAACCACCAGCATCAGACCTATGACTTTGTCCAAGGCAAACGGAAGGAGTATCTCGGGCTCAACCGCCGGCAGATGAGCATCTGGGAAGCGCTCGAGTACCTGAACACTCTAGTGGACGACAGCGATCCGGACACGGATTTAACGCAACTGGACCATCTGCTGCAAACGGCCGAGCAAATCCGACACGACGGGCATCCGCGATGGTTCGTCCTCGCGGGTCTGATTCATGACCTGGGCAAAATTCTTTGCCTGTATGGCGAGCCGCAGTGGGCCGTGGTGGGCGACACCTTCCCGGTAGGCTGCGCCTGGTCAGACAAGATTGTGTTCCACCAGTTTTTCGAGGACAACCCGGACCGGAACCAGCCGCGGTTCCAAAACCGGCTGGGGGTTTACGAGGAGGGGTGCGGCCTGGATAAGGTGGCGCTGTCCTGGGGACATGACGAGTACCTTTACAATGTGGTGAAAGATTATCTGCCGGCCGAGGCGCTCTACATGATTCGGTATCATTCCTTTTATCCGGCGCATCGGGACGGGGAATACAATTACTTGATGAACCAGCAGGACCGGGAGATGTTCAAATGGGTGCGGGCGTTCAATCCATACGACCTGTACACCAAGAGCCACCGGCGGCCTGACCTGGGGGAGTTGAAGCCGTTCTACGATGAGTTGATCAAGGAGTATTTCCCGGCAACGTTGAAGTGGTGACGGGGATTCACTAATCGATAATCTCTAACCAGTAATCACTCACTCGACCTGGAGCGCCTGTTCGAGGCACTCGGGGAGGTGGTCGAGAATGGCCGTTTCGCTGACGAGAAGAGTCACCCCGGCGGCCTGGGCCGCGGCTTGGAGGTCGGGAGAAGTCTCGCCGCCAAAACCTATGACAGGCAGGTGCCGAGTGGCAGGATTTTGCTTGAGCTTTGCGATGGCGGCGCAGGCATCTTTGGCGGGGCTGGCCAGGTCGGCCAGAACGAGCATGGGCTTCGCCTGTTCGGCGCATTCGACGAGCTTGGCGGCGTGCGTTAGCGTCTGGACACGGTACTTGAGATCCTGCAGCCGATTGACAAGCTGACTGCCCGGCAATAAATTCTCGTAAAGAATCAGCGCGAGCGGTTGTGTCATGGTTGCAGCTTGGAACAAGCCGCCGCAAATTGCAAAAATTTTGTGTCGCCTCCGCGAGCAGGGAGAGCGGGAGTTGATTTTTGTGCAGCGATGCTCTCGGGCTGGAGTGCGGGTTTGTACCTGATTCCGGGCGCGAGACCTGCAGGAGAGCGCTCAGGCGATGTGGCTTGCCCAAAGCCGTTTACAACCCTGGCTCTACTGGGATTTGGATTAGGGCTTGACTGTTTTTGACCAAAAACCTAATATATTGCTAGAACGGTAAAGTTTGCTGGTTCGCCAGCGCGCCAAAGTCGGAAGAGCTTATTCTGCCGACTTTTTTGTTCCCCTGAAGGGACGCCGTTCGCGAGAGACGTATGAACGCCGACTTTTTAGCTGTTTTAGAGTTCTGGGAACGCGAAAAGGGCATCAACCGTGATGTCCTGGTCGGCGCCGTACAAGAGGCGTTACTTTCAGCAGCCAAGAAGGCGGTCGGACCGGCCCGTGAGTTGCGAGTAGCGATCGACCAAAAGAATGGCGATATCAAGGCATTCGCCAAGCTGATCGTGTCCGAAAAGGTAATTTCGAAGCATGACCAACTCTCAGTCTTCGATGCGCGGCGCCTGAAGCCCGATGCACAGGTCGGCGAGGAGCTGGAGGTGGAAGTAACACCGGTCGGATTCGGGCGCATCGCGGCACAATACGCCAAGCAGGCTCTGATGACCCACATTCGCCGGGCGGAAAAGGCGTTGATCTTCACGGAGTTCAAAGATCGGGTCGGCGACATCATCAGCGGGACAGTCCGGCGGTTTGACCGCTCGGACGTGCTGGTGGACCTTGGGAAATACGAGGCCCTGCTGCCGAACCGGGAGCGGGTGCCCACCGAAGAGTACCAGGTGGGAGAACGGATTCGCTGCTATGTCAAGGCGGTGGAACAGGGCCCGCATGGCCCAGAGATAATTTTATCGCGGTCCGACCCTCGTTTTGTGCTCAAGCTGTTTCAACTCGAGGTGTCGGAAATCAACGACGGGACCATCGAGATCAAGGGCATCGCCCGCGAGCCGGGCTTTCGGACGAAACTGGCGGTCTGGACCCGCGACGAGAAGGTGGACCCGGTGGGAGCCTGCGTGGGGTTGCGAGGCCAGCGGGTCAAGAACATTGTCCGGGAGCTGAACAACGAGAAGGTGGACATTATCCGCTGGGACCCGAACATCCGGAACTTTATCACAAATGCGCTGGCACCGGCGAAGCTGAAGGCATTTGCGATTAACGAGGCGAGCAAGCGGGCGAAGATCATTGTGAGCGAAGACCAGCTTTCGCTGGCGATCGGCAAGCGGGGCCAGAATGCCCGGCTGACCTCCAAGCTCACAGGGTGGCAAGTAGATATCGAGGCCGAGGTGGTGGTGACCAAAGGTTTCGAGGAGAAAGTGGCGGAAGCGGTGGATTTGCTTGCGGGCATCGCCGGCATTTCCCGGGAACAGGCTGATGTGCTGGTGCACCACGGTTTGACGCGGTTGGAAGATTTATTGCAGGCAGACGTGAGCGATCTGGCCGGTATCCCGGAACTGGGCGACCAGGCCGCCGCGATTATGGAAGCCGCGAGGGCGGAAGCCGCGCGGCGGACCCTTAAAGTCGGCGAAACGCCGGTTTCCGGATGATGCTGGCCAAATCAGTTTTGACCAGGTAGGCTCAAGCCTATGAAAGCTGTACGGCAAGAAAGGCCCGAAGCGTTAGCGATTTATGCCCGTTCGTATTTACGACATTTCAAAAAAACTCGGCTTGGAGAACAAAGAAGTTCTGGCCAAGGCGAAAGAACTGGGCATTGTCGGCGCGCGGGTTGCCTCCAGCTCGCTGGATAAGATCACCGCCGAATACCTCGAAGATAAACTCAAAGAGGCGCATCCCGAGCTCAGCGCCGCGGCCGCTCCCCTTGCCCCTCCCCCTGCCCCGCCCGTCGCCCCCGCGTCCGTTACCGCGCCGATAGCGGTGCTGACGGCCCCCCCCCCGCCCGACAGCCCGGCAACGCACATGCAACCGGCAGCAACCGCCACCGGAACCGCCGTGGGTTTGCTCGAGCCCGAAGCGCGGGTGGCAGGGTCGCCGACCTCTCCGACGCCGACGACAACGACCCTTGCGCCAGCACCGCGACCGGTCATTGCGGTTCCGTCTCCGGAACCCGTTGTGGTGGTCGAGCCGCCCCCGGTTCCAACGACGCCTCCCCCGCCTCCGGGGCCAAAGGTTGGCGATAAAATCGGATTCATTCACTTGCCGCCCAAGCCGGGCCCAAAACCCGTTGAAAAAGCGGTCGCCGCAAAACCGCCTGTCCGGCAGGCCGAGCAGCGACGCGCCGAATTCACCAAGCGCGGCGATATCCGCAGCGTGCGAGGAACTTCCGCGCCGGCCAGCCCGGCGATGCCCGGGGCGAAGGTTGGGCAGCAAAAAGCCGGCGCCAAATCCGCCGAGGCACCTGCCAAGATCGTTCTACCGGCCGACGCGCAGGTCATTAGCATCAAACCGCCGATCGTGGTTCGCGAGCTGGCCGAGCAACTCAAGCAGAAGCCGTTTAAGATCATTGCCGATTTGATGCAGCTGGGTGTCTTTGCCACGGTCAACCAGGCGATTGACGAAACCGTGGCGCAAAAGGTCTGCGCGAATTACGGCTACCGTTTCGAAGTGGAAAAACGGGAGCGCGGCAGCGGCTTAGTCCACGCGACAGTCAAGAAACTTGAGCTGGACGTCGAGGACAAACCCGAAGAACTGACGCCGCGAGCCCCGGTGGTGACTATCATGGGGCATGTTGACCACGGCAAAACCACGTTGCTCGACGTCATTCGCAAGTCGAATGTCGCGGCGGGTGAAGCCGGCGGCATCACCCAGCACATCGGCGCCTACACGATTTCGTTCCCGCACCCGGAACGGAAACAGGAACTGGCCCAGATTACATTTTTGGACACGCCAGGCCATGCGGCCTTCAGCTCGATGCGAGCGCGCGGGGCCAACGTCACCGACATCGTTGTCCTGGTGGTGGCGGCCAACGACGGAGTCATGCCGCAAACGCTTGAGGCCCTCAACCATGCCCGAGCCGCCAGGGTGCCCATCCTTGTCGCCGTCAACAAAATTGACCATCCGAACGCCAACTCGCTCAAGGTTCGCCAGCAGTTGCAGGACAAAGGGTTAGTGCCCGATGACTGGGGCGGCGACACGATTTTCGTGGATGTCTCGGCGTTGACCAAACAAGGGGTGGACAAATTGATCGAAATGCTCCTGTTGCAGGCGGACCTGCTGGAGCTCAAAGCGAACCCGAATCGCCGCGCCAAGGGCAACGTCATCGAGTCCGGTCTGGAGCCGGGCGGCCCGACCGCAACCGTGCTGGTGCGCAAGGGCACGCTGCACGTGGGGGATATCATCATTTGCGGCCAATACTACGGTCGCGTGCGGGCGCTGATCAACGAAGAGGGCAATCGCCTCAAGGAAGCCGCACCCTCGGTGGCGGTGAAAGTGCTGGGGCTGAACGGCGTGCCGGAGGCGGGGTTGGAATTCAGCGTGGTGGAGGACGAAAAGGCCGCGCGCGATCTCGCCGAGCAACGCGCGCTGGAAGCCAAGGCTTTGGGCCAGGAGCAGCCCCGGGCCAAGGTCACGCTCGAAAACCTTTTCGCCCAGCTCGAATCCACGAGCTCCAAGAGCCTCAAGGTCGTCGTCAAGGCCGATACCCAGGGTTCCGTGGAAGCGATCGTGGAGGCGCTGAAGAAAATCGACTCCGACAAAGTGTTACTTGATATCATCCACAGCGCTGTCGGCACCATCACCGAATCGGATGTCGCGCTGGCGTCGGCCTCGCATGCCGTCATCCTGGGTTTCCACACGCGCGTTGACAGCGGCGTCGCCGACAAGGCGAAGCACGAAGGGGTGCAGATCAAACTCTACGCGATCATTTACGAACTGATCGACCAGGTCAAAGAGGGCATGGCAGGCCTGCTCGAGCCGATCCTCAAGGACATCACCGTCGGCTCGGCGGAGGTGCGCAAGGTTTTCGAATTATCAAAGGGCGCGCCGGTGGCCGGCTGCATGGTCACCAGCGGCCGCATCGTGAAGGGCAAGGTCCGTGTGCGCCGCCGCAAGGAGATCATCTACGAGGGTCTCACGCAGTCGCTGCGCCGCTTCCAGGATGAAGTCAACGAGGTGCGCGCGGGCATGGAATGCGGCATCCGCATCGAGGGCTTTGGCGAGTTCCAGACGGGTGACAACATCGAGTGTTACGCTATCGAAAAAGTCGCGCAGAAGCTATGAGCGCTGGGGCGTTGAAACGTTAAAAGGTAATAACGTCGAAACGTGAAGACGGTTGGAGCGCGCGCCCGTTTTAACCTTTTAACGATCGGCCACCGAAAAGCATGCCTTCTCTCAGACTCCAACGCGTGCGGGAATTGTTGAAACGCGAGATCGGCGAGGTGATCCGCCGCGAGTTCCCCGTCAGCGAGGCCGGCCTGGTAACGGTCAACGACGTCGATGTGGCAGGTGACCTGCATTCGGCGGTCGTATTCATCAGCATCCTTGGCAACGCCGACCAGCAAAAGCGCGGGCTCGACCTGTTGACACGGCATCGGAAACGGATCCAGGGCCTGGTGGGCCGGGCGGTGGTCCTGAAATACACGCCCACCTTGAAGTTCCTGATCGATGACTCGGTAGTCCGCGGCAACCGCGTCCTGCAGATCATCGAAGAACTCGAGCAATCCAAGCCGGGTGTAGGCGAGGAGCACTTGTAATTCGCCCATGAAGCCTCATCCCAAAATCATCGACCGCATCATTGAAGCACTGCGTGGCGCCGAGACCTTCTGCGTCGTCGGACATATCCGGCCGGATGGGGACTGCGTCGGCTCCCAATTGGGGCTGGCAATGGCGCTCAAGAACGAGGGGAAAAAAGTGGTTTGCTGGAATGAAGACTCAATCCCTCAGAAATACGAATTCCTCGATCCCGCCCACCTTTTCCAAAAGCCCAAAGGCGGCCACCGGTTCGATTGCGTGGTGGCGACGGATGCCGCCAGTTTTGAACGCCTCGGCAAAGTGGGTCGGTGTATCAAGGACCGTAAGTTGCTGATCAACATTGACCACCACGAGAGCAATACCCGTTACGGCGACCTCAACTGGGTCTCGGCCCGCGAGCCCTCGAGCGGAGAACTCGTTTACCGCTTGCTGAAGACCGCGAAATGGCCCATCACACGGCCGATCGCCGATTGCCTGTTCACGGCCGTATCGACTGATACCGGCTCGTTCCAATACTCGACGACACGGCCCGGCACGTATCATGTCGCCGGCGAACTCGTGCGGCGCGGGGCCAACCTGGCCAAGATTTGCGACGAGGTTTATGAGTCATATCCGCTTTCCCGCGCCCGGTTGCTGCGGCACGTCTATAGCCATTTCCGCCTCACGCACCAGAACCAGATCGCGTGGTTCTGGCTCAAGAAGGCCGACTTCGCCCGGGCTGGCGCCGAGAGTTCAGACACCGAAGGGTTGATCGATCATGTCCGCGCGATTGCGCCAGTTGTGGTTGCCTGCGTATTCGAAGAGATTGAGCCCGAATTGACCCGGATCAGCCTCCGCTCAAAAAGTGGCAAGGTGAACGTCAATGACATCGCGGCCCAGTTTGGTGGTGGTGGCCACCCCGCTGCGGCGGGCGCCCGCATCGCCGGCAGGCCGCTGTCGGTGCAGCGGAAAGTGATCGGCGCGATCAAGCGCGCACTCAACTCCCACTAGCTCACGGCATGATGCAAGAGTTTTCCGCGCTGGACGGCGCGCTCCTGATTGACAAGCCGGCCGGACCGACGTCTCATGACATCGTCGATGCAATTCGGCGCCAGTTCCTGATCAAAAAGGTTGGGCACTGCGGCACGCTGGACCCGAACGCCACGGGCCTGCTGATCATCGTGCTGGGACGCGGCACGAAACTCTCCGAGAAATTGATGTCGGATGACAAAGTGTACGAGGGAACGATCAAGTTCGGCGAGACCACCGACAGCTACGACGCCTGCGGCGAGTTGGTCGCGTCGCTGCCGGTACCGCCGTTGACGCTCGACCAACTGAATGCCGCCGCTGACGAGTTCGTCGGCGACGTAATGCAAACGCCGCCGATGGTTTCGGCAGTAAAGAAGGGGGGCGTGCCGCTCTACAAGCTGGCGCGCAAGGGCGTTCAGGTCGAACGCGAGCCGCGCCTGATTCACATCTACACCTTCCGGTTCAGCCAGTACCAGGAACCCCATGGGGTCTTCCGGATGGCCTGCACCAAAGGCACGTATGTGCGAAGCATCGCCCATGAGCTGGGGCAAAAACTGGGCTGCGGTGCGCTCCTGGCCAATTTGCGGCGCGTAACCTCGGGCAAATTCGATATCGCTCACTCGTTGCAGTTTGAAGAGGTCATGAAGCTCAGCCCGCGTGAACTCGAGGGTCACGTCATTCCTTTCCTGCAACTGGTCCGCGGGTGAAATGACCCGCCCCAACGATGCAACTCATTCACGCGCCGAACGAACTGCAACCGGACCAGCGCAAGGTCTGTGTGGCTATAGGTTTCTTCGACGGAGTGCATCTGGGCCATCAGCAGATCATCAGGCAAACGGTCACCGATGCGCGGCAACACGAGGCCCTTTCACTCGTCATCACCTTCGATCGGCATCCCAACACGATCGTCGCTCCCGGACGGGTGCCGCCCCTGATCTACTCCCTGCCTCAAAAGCTGCGCACCATCAGCTCGCTCGGGACGGAGGTGCTGTGGCTGATTCATTTCGACAAAGGATTCAGTGAACGGACCGGGGAGGATTTCGTGCGCGGGCTAATGCGGGATTTCACTCAGCTCCGCAGCATTTGCGTCGGGACCAATTTCGTGTTCGGCCATAAGCGGACAGGGAACGTGGACCTGCTCCGACGGCTCGGGGCAGAGCTAAGTTTTACCGTTCACGGCCTGGCCGCAGTGTCGCTAGGCGGCAAGGCAGTGAGCAGCACGCGCATTCGAGAGCGGATCCCAGCGGGGGACCTGGACGCTGCGAGCCAGATGCTGGGCCGGGCCTATTCGCTCAGCGGAAATGTGGTGGCTGGCGACCGGCTCGGCCAGCAGCTTGGGTTCCCGACCGCCAATATCGATGTTACCGGCCTGGCCCTGCCGCCCAGGGGCGTTTACGCCGTCCACGCGGAGGCAGGGGCCCGAAGGTATCGCGCCGTGTTGAACATCGGTCTTCGCCCAACGCTACAGCATCCCAACCCACCGTTGCGTGTGGAAGCCCACCTGTTGGGTTTCAGCGGAGATTTGTATGGGCAGGAAGTCGAGATACTTTTCGTGGAGAAACTGCGAGAGGAGAGGCAATTTGATTCGGTAGCTGAGCTGCGCGAGCAGATCGCGCGCGACATCCGGGAAGCGGCACTGAGGTTTTGAAGCAAGGCCTGACGACCGAGTTATAGGTGAGAGCCGCCACCAGGCCGCCACACGCTCAGGAAATCCATTCGCTCGCTCCTTTGAACAAACTTTCTGGTTTTCGTGTCCATCGGTGAGTAACATTTAAAGCTCATGAATACCGGGATTAGTGCGATCAACGAAGCGGTGCAGGAAGCGGGGGCCTTTGTGCGTCCCCTGTTCAGCGAATTGGGAAAAGTGATCATCGGCCAAACCTATCTGGTCGAGCGGCTCGTCATCGGCCTGCTCGCCAACGGCCATGTGCTGCTCGAAGGCGTTCCCGGCCTGGCCAAGACGCTTTCGGTCAAGTCGCTGGCGAACTGCCTGAACGTCAAATTCTCGCGGCTCCAATTTACACCAGACATGCTGCCCGCCGACGTCATCGGCACGCAGATTTACAATCCCCAATCCGGGGCTTTTACGACGCGCAAAGGACCCATCTTTGCCAACCTAGTGCTGGCCGACGAAATCAACCGCGCGCCGGCGAAAGTCCAAAGCGCGCTGCTGGAGGCGATGCAGGAAAAGCAGGTGACCATCGGCGAGCAGACGTTCCGGCTCGAGGAACCGTTCCTGGTCCTGGCCACGCAGAACCCAATCGAGCAGGAGGGAACCTATCCGCTGCCCGAGGCGCAGGTCGATCGCTTCATGCTTAAACTGAAAATCGGCTACCCCTCGCGCGCCGAAGAACGCCAGATTCTCGATCTGATGGCGCGCACTTCCGGCACGCCCGAGACCCGGCCCGTGGTGGAGCGGCACCAAATCCTCAAGGCCCGCCAGGTCATCAACGACATCTACATCGACGACAAAGTGAAGGATTATATTGTCGATTTGGTTTGCGCCACGCGAGAGCCGGAAGCACACAAGATCGACGTGAAGGAATTCATCCAGCTCGGAGCGTCGCCGCGCGCAACGATTTCGTTGACGCTGGCAGCCAAGGCGTATGCCTTCCTGCGCGGCCGCGGGTATGTGACTCCGCAGGACGTCAAGAGCATCGGGATGGACGTCCTGCGCCACCGCGTTGCTATCACCTACGAGGCAGAAGCCGAGGAGAAGACAAGCGAGACAGTGATTCAGAAAATTTTTGACGAGTTGCCTGTGCCGTAGGAGGAAGGTCGAGGGCCCGTCGACCGGAATTAGACATGGCTAATGAAAGGCGAGTGTGGCTGGGAAAAAGTTAGTCGCAACCACCGAGCGTAATGTGACAGGTTCGAGGTATCCAAATACCATCGTAATCCAGCGGGCCCTGGCTGACGCGGACCGCGCTCGGAGCCACTCTGCACTCTGCATTTAAATGATTCCGCGCGAAATTCTCAAAAAGATCAGGCAGATCGAGATTCGAACCAACCGGCTCGTCAGCGAGACGCTCGCCGGGCAGTACCATAGCGTGTTTAAGGGCCAGGGGATGAATTTCGAGGAAGTGCGCGAGTACCAGCCGGGGGACGAGGTGCGTTCGATCGACTGGAACGTCACGGCGCGGATGAATCACCCTTTCGTCAAGAAATTCGTGGAGGAACGTGAGCTCACGCTCATGCTGGTGGTGGACGTGAGCGGCTCGGGCGTGTTCGGCTCGCGCGCGCAGTCCAAGCGGGAGCTGGCCGCGGAGATCGCCTCCGTGCTGGCATTTTCGGCGATCCGCAACAACGACAAGGTCGGGCTGATCCTGTTCAGCGACGCGGTCGAGAAATTCATCCCGCCGCGGAAAGGCCGGCGGCACGTGCTCCGGGTCATTCGCGAGGTCCTGTTTTTCGAACCCCAACGCCCCGGCACAGATCTGAACGGCGCGCTGGAATTCCTTTTGCGAGTCACGCCGCATAAATCAATTGCGGCCGTGATTTCGGATTTTATCGGTTCGCCCGCGGAGCCGACGGGCCGGCCCGGCCGCAAACTCAAGCCGCAAATGATGCTGTTGGCATCTCTCGCGCAGGCCTCCTACCCGATGCTGCGTCACGCCAACCGCCGGCACGACCTGGTGGCGGTCCAAATTGCCGACCCCCACGAGATGGAACTGCCGGCGCTGGGGCGGCTGGTGCTGCAGGATGCTGAAACAGGCGAAGTCGTTGAGATAAATACCAGCGACGCCCGCAAGCGAAGAGCGTTCGCGGAAGGCCAGGCTCGCGCCCAGGCTGAGCTGACCCGACTATTTCGCGCGGCGGGCATCGACGCAATCCAACTGCGCACCGACCAGCCGTACGCAATCGAACTGGGCAGATTTTTCGAGAAGCGCGAGAAACGGAGGCTCCGGGGATGATTCTCAAGTCTCAAGTCTTTAACGATGACCAACACTTCCCCAGATAGCGTTCTTTCCAAGCTAGCCGGCTCGGGCACAAACGACCTTCGCGATATCAGGCCGCCGGTCGAGATTCCCAGCGGCTGGGCATGGTTACTTTGGTTGGCAGGAGCGTTCGTGGTCATCACCCTGCTCTACCTGGCGTGGCGCTACGCGCAAAAGCGGCGCGCAAAAGCGGCGGTGATACCCGTAATTCCCCCGCACGTTCTGGCGAAACAGAAGCTCGAGGAAGCGCTTGCGCTTATCGGCCGGCCGCGCGAATTCTGCATCGTGGTTTCCGACACCGCGCGCTGGTATCTCGAACAGCGGTTTAATTTCCACGCGCCCGAGCGAACCACCGAGGAGTTTCTCCACGAACTCAAGGCGACAAACCTATTGACCACCGACCAAAAGTCCAGCCTGGGCGAGTTCCTCCAGCGCTGTGACCTTGTCAAGTTCGCTCGCTATGAGCCGGGCGAACCGGAATTGCGCGATTTGCACGCCTCCGCGCTGCGCCTGGTCGAGGAAACCGAACCGCCGCCGGCGGCACCCGACGAAAACACGGAACACTCAAGGCAGCGCACTGATTCCGCGCTCCGCACTCCGGATTCCGCGCTCAAATGACTTTTGGTTCTCCATATTTTTTGCTACTGCTGCTGCTGCTGCCCTTGCTGGCATGGTTAAAGGGGAGACGCGGTCAACCCCCGGCATTCGTCTATTCTTCCGTCCAACTGGTTCGCGGGATTCTTAACGTCTCCCGAACGCGCTCGGGTGGATTTCTGGCCGCGCTCACGTGGAGCGCGCTAGCGTTGTTCATCCTCGCCCTGGCCCAACCCCGGTTCACCAGAAGCGAAACTAAGGTGACCGCCAGCGGCGTGGATATCGTCGTCGCGCTCGACATGTCCGGCAGCATGATCTCGGAAGATTTCGAGGTCCACGGCCAGCGCGTCAACCGGTTCAACATGGCCCGTGCGGTGTTGAAGGGATTCATCGACAAACGCCCCAATGACCGGATCGGCCTGGTGGTTTTCGCCACACAGCCGTTCATCGCAACGCCGTTGACGCTCGACCATGATTTTCTGGCGCAGAACCTTGACCGGTTAAAAATCGGCGACATCGATGAAAACCGCACGGCTATCGGTTCGGCGTTGGGCACGGCCATCAATCGTTTGCGCGAGGTCAAATCGAAAAGCAAGATCGTTATCCTGATGACTGACGGCCAAAACAATTCCGGCAAGATCGCCCCGCTGACTGCCGCGGAGGCCGCAGAAGCTCTCGCCGTGAAAGTCTATACTATCGGCGTCGGCACCCGGGGCATGGCACCCATGCCGGTGTTCTTCGGCGGCCAGAGGGTTGGCGAGCGGATGGAGCCCGTGGACATTGACGAAGACACGCTCCACAAGATCGCCGACCGGACCGGCGGCAAGTATTACCGGGCGGACAATGCGGTTCATTTCCAGGCGATCTACGCTGAGATCGACAAACTGGAAAAGACCGAGAAAGAAGTCAAAAAAATCGCACAGCACCGGGAATTGTTTGCCTGGGCCATTACGCCCGGGCTCGGGCTGCTGTTGCTCGAGGTCCTGCTGCGCCAAACCGTCTGGAGAAGACTACCGTGAAAAGAAGTCCAAAGTCTATAGTCCATAGTCCAAAGTCTAGAGCCCGCAGCCCGGCAAACCCCGAGTGCCTTTTCTTGGGATGCAGACCGTGGACTCTGGACTTTGGGCTGTGGACGTTGGGCTCTTCCCCGCACCGTTAATATGCATTTCGCCCAATCCCAAGTTCTCTGGCTTATGCTTATCTTCCCTCCAGGGATGGTGGCGTTCTTCTGGTGGGCGGGCCGCAAGCGCCAGGAACTGATGAAGGGCTTCATCCAGACGCGGCTGCTTCCGGGCTTGCTCTCAGGCATTTCGCCCACGCGCCGGAAGATCCGGCAGGCCTGCCTGGTGTTGGCCGTCGCTTGCGCGATCGTAGCTTTGGCCAGGCCGCAGTGGGGTTTTACCTGGCAGGAGGTCAGACAGCGCGGCGTCGATATCGTCGTCGCTATTGATACCTCGAAGAGCATGCTGGCGCAGGATGTCGCGCCGAATCGGCTCGCCCGGGCCAGACTCGCCGCGCTGGACCTGATGCAACTCGCAAGATCCGACCGTCTCGGCCTGGTGGCATTTGCCGGCAGCGCTTTCCTGCAGTGTCCGCTAACAATTGACGATGCGGCCTTCCGCCAGAGTGTGCAGACGCTCGATGTCAACACGATCCCGGAGGGTGGCACGGCCCTGGCGGACGCCATTGAGGCAGCGCTGACGGCGTTTAAGGAGGGTGACAACCACAAGGTACTGGTCCTGATGAGCGATGGAGAGGATCACGATTCGGGTGCCGCGGAGGCCGCCAAAAAGGCCGCTGGCGCCGGCTTGCGCATCTACACCATTGGTATCGGCACCAGTGAAGGCGAATTGCTGCGGATCAAGGACGCCCAGGGTCATGACGACTATATCCGCGACGACCATGGCAATGTCGTAAAATCGCACCTGGATGAGGGGCTACTGCAGGAAATCGCAACTATCGGCGGAGGCTTTTACTTGCACCTGAGCGGGGCTAAAACCATCGACACGCTGTACGAGTCCCCGAACGGCCTGGCCAGCCTGCCCAAAGCCGAGCACCAGGAAAAGCTGGTGAAACAGTATCACGAACGGTTTCATTGGCCGTTGGGAGCCGCCGTGGTATTGTTAATTGTCGAGATGCTATTACCCGAACGCAAACGAAGCTCCGCCTCTCTGCCTCTGCTATCCTCGTCGTTGGCTCTCTTGCTACTCTGGCCCGGCCCGGCTGCAGGCTCCCCTTCGAACGCTTTGCGCGAATACAAGGAGGGCAACTTCGACCAGGCGTTAAGAGACTACCAACAACTGCTGGAGCGCAAGGCCGACGACCCGCGGCTGCATTTTAATGCGGGGACCGCCGCCTATCGCAACAGGCAGTTTGAAGAAGCCACCAACCAGTTCAGCGCCGCCCTGAACTCTCCGGACCTCAAACTGCAGGAATCCGCGTACTACAACCGCGGAAATTCCTCCTATTGGCTGGGCGAGAAAAACCCGGATCCCAAACAACGGACCGATGCCTGGGAAAGGTCACTTAAGGACTACGACCTGACTTTGAAACTTAACCCACAGGATGCGGACGCGAAGTTTAATCGCGATTTCGTGAAGAAAAGGCTGGAGGAATTCAAACAGCAACAACAACAACAATCCAAGCAGGACAAGTCCGATCAGCAGAACCAGGATAAGCAGCAGCAGCAGCAGGACCCATCAAACGACCAAAAGCAGCAGCAGGAGGAGCAACAGCAGAAGGAACGGCAGCAGGCTCAACAAAACCAATCGCAGCAAAACTCTGGTCAACAACACCAGCAACAACCGGCCGATCAGAAGAAGCAGGACGAACAGCAACAGCAGGCCGCTCAACAAGCTCAACAGCGACAGCAGCAACAACAGCCGCCGCAGCAGTCAGCCGGCCAGCCAAAACAAAGCGAGGAGGAGAAGGAACGTGAGGCCGCCGCGTACGCCGCCGGCCAGATGACGCCTGAGCAGGCGCAGCAATTGCTGGACGCGCAAAAAGGCGAGGAGCTGATGCTGCCGGCAAAGCCCGAGGGCAAACCGGTGGACCGCAACCGGCCAATCAAGGACTGGTAGAAGCAGAAAGGCAGGCCATTGCTGGCCTGCCTCCAAAGCTTACAGGAGCAATTCCCTTATTCGGACTGTGGAGCCTTCGCAGGCTTTTCGGGCCGTGGACCTCCCTCGGGCCTTGCACCACTATCAGCCCGTGGAGCCTTTTCGGGGCGTGGACCTTTTTCAGGCCGTGGGCCTCTCTCGGGTCGCTGAGCTCGTTCCGGCCTCGCAGGGCGTGGCCTTCTGTCGCCGGCTTCAGGTTTGCCGCCTTCAGGCTTCGCCGCCTTTTCACCAGCTGGTTCAGGACGGCGTCCGCGCTTCTCCGTCTTGGGCTCCTCTTTCCTGGCGTCGGGCGCAGGCGCCGCAACCGGTGCAGCCAGCGGAGTGCTGCTCTCGACCCGGACCTTAAGGGTGGTGGTCACATCGGCATGCAGCCGTAGTTCCACCTCGTGCTCGCCCAGAGCGCGAATGGGCTGGTCGAGATGAATCTTCCTTTTATCCAGCGAGATCTCGAACTGGGTCTTGAGCTGGTCAGCGATCATGCCCGAGGTCACGGTGCCGAACATCTTGCCGTCCTCGCCCGTTTTGGCAGAGATCACGCAAATGAGCTTGGAGATGCTCTTGGACAGTTCGGTCATCGTGTTCAGCTCGTGGGCTTCACGCTCGGCGCGGCGCTGCCTGAGCGCTTCGAGGCGGCGCTTGTTGGAGCCCGTCAGGGGAATCGCCAGCCCTTGCGGGAACAAATAATTGCGAGCGTAACCGGCGGCTACTTTGACCTGGTCGGATTCAGCGCCCAGGCCGACAATATTGTGAGTGAGGATAACTTCAGTTTTTGCCATACGGAATCGTGATGCGTGATGCGTGATGCGTGAAAGGGACCGTCCGGTCACGCAGCGGCGTCATCGGGTTAAAAGGGGACATCGTCCTCCTCGTGCGCCTGGGGTTCGCCCTCGGCGGGCTCGGGACCGGCGCTGGGAGCCGCGGCGGGAGCGGCGGCGGCAACAGCAGCCGGACGTGGACGGGCGGCCTCGCCGGGAGCGCCATCGGCGGCGCCTCGCGAATCGATGAAAGAGAAGCTTTCCAGGACGACTTTCAACTTGCTCTGCTTTTGGTGAGTGTTCTTGTCTTCCCATTGATCGAGCTTGAGCCGGCCCTCGACGAGGAAGGGGCGGCCCTTTTTCATGTATTGGGAAATGACCTCCGCCTGACGGCCAAACGCCTCGACATCCACAAATGTCACCTCTTCTTTGCTCTCACCCGTCTCGGTCTTCCAGGTGCGGTTGATCGCCAAGCCGATGCGGGCGACGGCGGTGCCCTTCGGGGTATAGCGCAACTCAGGATCGCGTGTGAGGTTTCCCGCGAGAATGACTTTATTGAAGCTGGCCATAGGGTTCGGTTCCTTTCTATTTTCTGATTAGGTGGTTACTGGTTTCGGCGCCGGGGCAGTGGAAAACATCACCCGGAAAACGTCATCGTTCATCGCGAAGCGATGCTTTAACTGTTCGAGGGCAGCGGGGGGCATTTCGAAGATAACATTGACATAAAAGCCGGAGCTATGGCGCTTGTTGGCAACACGCGCAAAACTGCGTTTGTCCATCTTCTGCACCGTCTCGACTTTGCCGCCCAGCGAAGCAATCTCCGCGGAGATCTTGTCGATGGTGTCTTTAATGGTTTCTTCTTTGCCTGCCGTATCAACTATGAACAAGCCTTCGTATCGTTTCACTGCTCTTTTCCTTCGTTCGCGGAATCGGCGACGACCCCGTTAAACTGACTCATTGCTGTTTGTATTCCGGCTTCCAGCCAGGTTTCAGCCTGGTCGGAAGCCACAGTTAAAACTTTATCCGCCAGCGGGGCTTCCGTCGAACCAAATCGCCCCAGCACATGCCGGGTGATTTCCCGCGCGCCGTCCTGCCGGCCGATGCCAATGCGCAACCGCGGATAATCTCGCGAGCCCACATGTTGCTCGATAGATTCCAGCCCGTGGTGTCCGCCGCTGCTCCCGCCCGGGCGCAAACGCAAATGACCGAGCGGCAAATCCGCATCGTCCACCACCACAAGCAGCCGCGTCAACGCTACCCGAAAAAAATCCTTCACTGCCATGACGGCTTCGCCGCTAGCGTTCATGAACGTCTGCGGCTGGCAGAGCAACACCCGCCGGGCACCCAGTTCGGCACGCGCCAGCCGCGCGTTAAACTTCTTTTCGTAGGCCCAACTCGCACGCCAGCGCTCGACCAGACGATCAAGTACCAGGAACCCGGCGTTGTGCCGCGTCCGCGCGTAGTCCGAGCCCGGATTGCCCAATCCCACGATGAGATACAGGTTCTCCACGCGCGGAGCCAGCCCGACAGCCGGGCGAAGCCCAGGCTGCCAGCCGAACTACTTCTTCTTGTCCCCAGGACCGGCTTTCTTCTCGGCGGCAGCCGGGGCGGCCTTTTTGTCGCCTGCCGGCGCGGCAGCGGCGCCCTTGGCTGGAGCTTTCTCCGCGCCCTTTTCGGCGCCCTTGGCGGCCGGAGCTCCTTTGGCGCCCGGAGCACCCTTGGCAGGAGCAGCACCCTCTTCGCCCTCTTCTTTCTTTTCCTTGATCATCTCGACCTCGCCCGGGGCGACCGCCGCGGCCTCGGCAGCCTCTGCCGCCTCTTCTTCTTCCGTGCGCGGCGCGGCGACAGCGATCACTGGAATCTGTTTGTCGCCGATGAGCTCGACTCCCGGGGGAGCTTTTATTTCGCCCAGGTGGATCGCCTCACCGATCTTAAGATGGCTCACATCGACGATGATGTGCTCCGGCAAATCCTTGGCCAGACCGCGGGCCTTAATCCTGAACAACACGTGCTCAAGCACTCCGCCGTCCGTCTTGACACCGGCAGCTTCGCCAACGGTATCGACCGGCACCATCACGACGACCTTTTCGTTCTCCGCGATTTCGTGAAAATCGACATGCAGCACTTTGCCGCTGAGCGCATGGTGCTGAACCTCCTGCACCAAGGCCAGCCGTTGCGGGCGGGCATCATCTTTGACCGCCAAATCCACCAGCAGGTTTTCCGAGAGCGAATGGTGGATGAGGTCTTCCATTTCCTTCGCGTTGACTTCCAGGTTCTGTGGTTGCGCCTGCCGGCCGTAGATGGTGGCCGGGATGCGCCCGTTCTCGCGAAGTTTCTTGGCTCCGGCGCGGCGTGCCAGGGCACGCGGGAAGGCATTCAATGGTACTGATTTCATGTCTTAAAACTGGTTCGCAACCGCAAGTCTGCGTCACTGGCCGACGGACACCGGTCAACTGGTGCGCCCGCCTTTGAACTCAAACAGCGAAGTCACCGACGAATTACTATGGATGCGCTTGATGGCTTCACCCAAAAGCCCCGCGACGGACAGCGTGGCAATCTTCACGCCGCTTATCGCAGGGCGGAGGACAGTATCAGTTGTCACCAGTTCGTCAATAGCGGATTTTCGCAATCTTTCGATGCCCACCTCGTTCAAAACGGCATGGGAAACACAGGCCAAAATCCTCCGGGCACCCTTTTTCTTGATCAAACTGGCGGCCTGGGTGAGCGTTCCGGCTGTTTCGGTTAGGTCGTCAACCAATAAAGCGTCCTTCCCGCGCGTTTCGCCGATGACCGCCATGGATTCGACTTCGTGAGCGCTTTTGCGGCGTTTCGCCACAATAGCCAGCCCGCCGCCAAGCACTTGCGAATACGCGTAGGCCATCTTCAACCCGCCGACATCGGGGCTAACCACGACCAAATTCTTGAGGTTCTTCTTCTTCAAATACTCATACATCACCGGCGCTGCATACAGATGATCGACCGGAATATCGAAAAAGCCCTGAATCTGCTGAGCATGCAGGTCCATGGTCAGGATGCGATTAGCCCCGGCCGCTACGAGCAGGTTGGCAATCAGTTTGGCGGTGATCGGCACGCGCGGTTGGTCTTTGCGGTCCTGTCTCGCATATCCATAGAACGGCAGGACGGTCGTAATGCGAGCGGCGCTGGCGCGGCGGAGCGCGTCGATCATGATAAACATCTCCATCAGGTGATGGTTTGTCGGCGGGCTGGTCGATTGGACCAGGAAGACGTCTTCGCCGCGAACGTTCTCCTCGATTTTCACGAACGTTTCGCCGTCAGGAAACGGCTTGATGGTGGATTTGCCCAGATCGATGCCGATATAGGCGCAAATTGCCTCCGCCAGAGGCTGATTCGAGGTCCCGCTAAAAATCTTCACAATCGATGTGTTCCGACGTCAAAAGAAAAAATCCACCGCACGGGTGGAAAAGGCAGGGGGACTCTAACAGGCACCTTGATCGGCGCAAGGGAAAATTAGGATCTGGCTGAATTATCGACCGCGCGAAATCCACCCACCGCCCAGCACCAGGTCATCCTGGTAGAATACGGCCGCCTGGCCTGGTGTGATCGCGCGCTGGGGAACGTGCAGTTTCACTTTGGCCCGGCCGCCTGGCAGCGGCGTCACCGTGGCAGGGGTTCCGGGATGGCTGTAGCGGATTTTCACGCTGGCTTCCAAAGTCTCTGGCGGGGTGTCGAACGCGATCCAATTGCATCGGTCGGCGAAGAATTCGTCGCTGTCGAGTGCTGCGTCGTCGCCGACCACAACCCGATTGGTAGCCGGGTCCAATTCGACGACGTACAACGGCGCCGGCGAGGAAATGCCGAGGCCCTTGCGCTGGCCGATGGTGTAGAACGCGATGCCCTCGTGGTGGCCCAGCACCTTCCCCTGCAAGTCCACAATCTCGCCCCGGTGATTCTCCACCAGTTTCGCTTCTTGCAGGAACTTGCCGTAATTGTTGTCCGGCACGAAGCAGATCTCCATGCTTTCCTCCTTGTCAGCGGTTTTCAGCCGGCAATGCCGGGCGACTTCGCGGGTATCGCTCTTGGTCTTTTCCCCGAGTGGAAACATGGCGCGCGCCAATTGGTCCTGGCGCAGCGAGAAGAGAAAATAGCTTTGGTCCTTTCGCGGGTCCAGTCCGCGCTTCAAGAGGGTGCGCCGGCCATCGGGACTGCTCTCCACGCGGGCGAAATGACCAGTGGCAATGTATTGGGCGCCTAGTTGGTCGGCGCGGTTCAGGAGGCGTCCGAACTTCAGGTTCTGGTTACACATGACGCACGGGTTGGGCGTGCGGCCGGCTTTATATTCGTCGGCAAAATACTGGATGACGTGGGTCTGGAACTCAGCCGCCTCGTCGATTAGATAGTAGGGAATGCCCAGCTCGTGGCAAACGGCCCGCGCATCCGTAACGGCCTGCGGTCCGCAACATTTGTCCTCGGCGCGTGAAACGCAATCCTGTGGCCACAGTTTCAGGGTGATGCCGACGACGTCATAGCCTTGATCGAGCAAAAGCGCGGCCGTGGCGGAGGAATCCACTCCACCGCTCATGCCGACCACCACGCGTGTCTTGTGCTGAACCATCAGGAGAACGAAGGTAATCTGGGAGAAGGAGCCTGTAAACCCACTCCCGAAGTGATGATCGAACCCGGAGTCTCGCGGTCCGCAAGGCCTATTGGCCCTGTGGCTGCCCTTTTTGGAGCAGCGCTTTGTCGAGATTGCTTCGGGCCAGGGCAAAGTCAGGACGACCGGTCAGGGCCCGCTGAAAATAAATAACCGCCGAGTCCACCTGTCCCTTTCTAAGGAGCACCTTGCCAAGATTGTTGTCGGCCTCGGCGAAATCAGGCCGGAGTTCCACCGCCTTCCGGAACTGGGCGAGCGCCTCGTCCAATCGCCCCTTTTGGAACAGCAAACTGCCGAGATTGTTGTGGGCGGTGGCCAGGTCCGGGCGAAGCTCCAGCGCTTTCTGGAAATGGCCGAGGGCCTCGTCGAGCTGCCCTTTCTCCAGCAGTGCGAGGCCAAGGCTGTTGTGAGCCAGCGCAAAGTCGGGACGAAGTTCCAACGCCTTTCGAAGCGAAGGGATCGCCTCATCCACCCGCCCCTGTTGGAGCAGCAAGATCCCAAGGCTATTGTGCCCGTCGGCAAAACCGGGGCGAAGGGCCAAGGCCTGCTGAAATTGCGCGACAGCTTCGTCCACTCGTCCCTGTCTGGCGAGGAGGTTGCCCAGGTTGTTGTGGACTTCGGGCAGCCCGGGGCGGAGCTGAAGCGCCTTTTGATATTCGACCATTGCTTCGGCGGCCTCGCCGCGTTGGGCGAAGGCGTTGCCCAGGTTACTGTGGCTCTCAGGAAAGTCGGGGCGAAGCTCGATCGCCTTTGCAAAATGACGCAGCGCCTCGTCCGTGTCGCCTCTTTGCAACAGCAGGTTGCCGAGATTGTTTAGCGCCAGCACGGATTCGGGATTGTTGGCGAGGGTCCGGCGCCACAGAGTTTCCACGTCGGCGTAGGTTTCGCTTTGGCGCCAGGTTAATACTCCGAGCGCCAACACAAGCGGCACGCAAAGGAAGCCTCGAAGCCATTCATCCCTCGCGCCGAGCGACCGCACGGCACGGGTCATTCCGGCTGCGACCAGGGCGATTGGCCCGATGCACGCGACGTACTGGTAATGGTCGGCGACGAAAGTGTATTCGAATGTGTAAAGCATGATGAAGCCCAGCATCGGGCTCAAGGTGGCAACATAGAACAGGGCCGCCGTCTCGACACCCCGGCCGAGGCGGCGCCTGGCGGCATAAATTATCCACGCCAACACGGCGGCGCCGGCCAGCCAGGAATAGGCCAATGGGTGGTCGGCCCGGATTGTCCACCGTGGGTAGCTGAAGGTGAGATGGGCTGGACAGATTAATTTAGCGGCATAAAACCAGAGAGCGCGACTCGCGAGCAACAATCGGTCGAGCGGCCCCAGCCCGAACGATGCCCCTTCAGTGCCCTGGTGGTAGTGCTCCCACCAGATCGCGAGCAAACCCATTCCCAGGCCAACGGCGATAAATGGAACGATTTGCGCCAGTCGCCTTTTGGTGATTGGCGTTCGTTTCAGCCAGAGAACCAGAAACATGGCGGCCGGCAGCGTGCAGGCGGTGCTTTTGCTTAACAGCGCGAACAAATAGAAGAGAAGTGTCGATACATACCAGCGCCAACGTTTTCTCGCCCTTTCCTCAATAAACGCCAACCAAGTAAGCATAGCCAGCAGGCAAAAGAACAGCGACAGCACGTTTTTTAGCTCGGTGATCCAGGCGACGGATTCCACCTGCACCGGGTGCACGGCAAAAATCAACGCAGCCAATCGCGCGCCGGAGACGTTCAGCCGGCGCAGAACTCTCCAAACCAGCAGAGCGTTGGCCGCGTGGAGAAAGATATTGAAGCAATGAAATCCGGTAGAATTGAGTCCAAATAACCCTCGTTCCAAGCGAAAGACCGTGTAGGTCAGCGGAAAATACTGAGACGGCGCGTCAAGTGAGAGCCAAATCCGCCGCCAACCGTCCGGCGCGGTCAAGAGCGGGTTATTCGATACGTAGATGTCATCGTCCCAGATGAAGCCGCCGCGCCAGGCCGGATGGTAGACCAGGACGGTGACAAAGATGACGAACAGACCGAACAGCCAGTCAGAACCCCACCAGGGACTCGATGACGCAGCAACCGCAGCGTTGCCCTGCTCCCGGCCACCACGGGTCGCCTGCTCCCGAACTGGGCTGCGGTCCCCGGGAGGACTGCCAAACCGGCGCGCTTTCTTCTGCTTCACTCAAATCCAGCCTGAAATAACATGTCAGCTTAGGCAAGGAATTAGGCCTGACGGAAAGCTGCGAAAACCCACGCGCATGCTACAATGGGGATGATGACTGGCAGCAAGAACCTTAAGCGGACGGACGGGCGACTCAATTGGCCCGGGCTGCGCGGTATTCTGTCCGCGGGTGGACCACAACGCGGCAAAGCTGCCACCAGACCACGCTTTCTGACCTGACCTGTTTTATGGACACACCCCTGACTCTTCACCCACCCGTGGCAGGCGGCCTTGCCCGCCGGCGCCCAAACTCCTGGCCCCTGGCGCTGGCCTTCTGTTCCGGTCTCGCTCTTGGCTGGCTGGGGGCCATGGGCTGCGCTTCGGCCTCGAAATCCCAACCGGATTTTCGGCTCATGGCACAGGCCTGGAACACCATCCAGAATCATTACGTCGATCCGACCGGAATCCAGCCGACGGAACTCACCTACGGCGCCATCAGCGGCATGGTCGATTCGCTCGGCGACACCGGTCACAGCACGTTCCTTACCCCCGATATGGTTAAGGAGCTAAGAACCACGGAACGGGGCGAGTTCAAGGGTGTCGGCATCGAGATCCAAATGAAAAACGGTCGAGCCGTGGTCGTGGCCCCGCTCGACGATTCGCCCGCCCAAAAGGCCGGGCTCCAACCGGGCGACCTGATTCTCAAAGTGTCGGGAGAAGACATCACCGACTGGCCGATCAGCCGGGTCGTAGACCACATCAGCGGACGCGCGGGCACGAAGGTCAGGCTCACAGTCCAGGACGCCCGTTCCAGCCGCACGCGCGAAGTCACTCTGGTGAGGGCCTCGATCAAATTGCACGAAGTCACCTGGCAACGGCTACCCGGCACGGCCAACGCTCACCTCCGGCTTGCCAGCTTCGACGCCGGCGTCACACGGGACCTGCAAAAGGCCCTCACCGAAATTCAGCGCGACAAGCTTAATGGGATCATCCTGGACCTTCGGAATAACCCGGGTGGCCTGCTCGACGAAGCGGTCGGCGTGGCCAGCCAGTTCTTGAACGGCGGAAACGTGCTCCTGGCCAAGGATGCCAAAGGTAATGTCGAACCCATCCCCACGGACAAAGGAGGAGTGGCGACCAACCTGCCACTGGTGGTTTTGGTCAACGAGGGCTCGGCAAGTGCCGCTGAAATTGTCGCCGGCGCCTTCCAGGATACACACCGGGCCAAACTCGTCGGCGGAACCACTTTCGGCACGGGGACCGTGCTGCAGCGGTTCCGTCTGTCGGATGGCTCGGCCCTGCTGCTCGCCGTCGAAGAGTGGCTCACGCCCAACGGCCGCTCCTTTTGGCATAAGGGCATCACTCCGGAAGTCACGGTAACCCTTCCCTCAGAAGTCAATCCCCTTTTGCCTTCTGCCGAGCGAGGGATGAGTGCCGAGCAACTCCAGCGCAGTGAGGATGGACAGCTGCTTGCAGCGCTGAGATTGCTAAGCCGGCAAACCGAGGTGAGCAAGGTGGGTGCGTTGAAGCGTTGAGGCGTTGGGACGCTAACTGAGGCCGTTGCCGGGAGGGCGAGCGTCACAGCCCGCTGCAGGCGCAGCGGGCCACAAGCGGATTGCCTTTCAGCGGGATTGCGATAATCTCGCCGGCACCATGTTCGGTTCGTTGCTGACAAGGTTTTTTTCTGCCGATTATTTGTGGAGCTCGCCGGTGGCGCTGCTGCTGACGGCGTTCCAGCTTTGGATGCTGATCGACGCGATCCGGCAGAAGGAGTGGGTATGGGCGCTATTCATCCTGGTGGGCTGGGGCTTTGCGGCGCTCTGGTATTATTTCTACGTTTATCGTTCCTCGCCTTCCTCGATGAGCGGTTTCCAGCTCCCCGGCGCCTACCACCGCAAGCGCATCAAGGAACTCCAGGCGCAGATCCACCATCTCGATAAGGCCCATCATCATTCGCAGCTCGGCGATATCTATTTCCACCAGGGAAAACTCGAACAAGCAGAGGTGTGCTACCGTGCGTCGCTGGAGCGCGACGCGCAGGACATCGACACGCGCGCGCACCTCGGTCAATGCCTGCTGCGGCAGCACAAGCCGGCCGAAGCGAGACCGTTGCTCGAGCGCGTCGTCGCGGAAAACCCCAAACACGAATATGGCTATTCCCAAATGGCGCTGGCCGAAACACTCACCGCGCTCGGCGAGACGGACGCAGCGATGAAGATTTGGCAGCAGGTGACCGAGCAGCATTCCTATCCGCGGGCCAAAGTACAACTCGCAGAGCTGTACCTTGCCAAGAATCAACCCGAGCCGGCGCGAGCTGAGCTGAAGGATGTCGTGGCCGACGACCAGCACGCGCCGACCTTCCAACGGAAACGCGACCGCATTTGGGTGCGGCGCGCCAGAGGGCTGTTGAGAAAGATAGGGTAACTAACCGACGAGAAGCAACGCCCATGAAAAGGTGCGATTCAAACTGGTGGCCGATTCTTTGGGCAGCAATCGCTCCAACGGCTGGTGGCGCGAACCGTTCGCAGGTTGGCCGCCGGCATGGGCGTGTTTTCGCTTCGAGGGCGAGGAAAGCGGCAGAGGACAGCCGCACTCCAAAACGCAAGCGAGTTCTCAGCGCCCGCAACTCTTCCGTCAGGTTTTGGAGTGCGGCTGTCCTCTGCCGCTTTCGCCTTTTGCCTCGTTCCCACCGTCCGCTGGCGCGCAAAGTGCCAACCGAGATTTGGCAATGCGGAAGAACCGAGCCAAGCACGTTGCAATGAGGTTGGTCATCGGCACTACGAAAGCACCGTTGCCCCGGCGGCAGGGCGTGAGACGAAAAGCGTGGGTTTGATCTTCGTCCGCTTTTCGTATTCGGAGGCGATGCGGTCGGAAATGGCGGCGACCTGGCCGGCCTGCACTAAAGCCACGGTGCAGCCGCCAAAACCGCCACCGGTCATGCGACACCCGTAAACCCCGCCTTTTGGGCCGAGGGACAGGGCGATGTCGACCACGGCGTCCAATTCCGGGCAACTGACTTCGTAATCGTCGCGCAGCGAAGAATGGCTGGCGTACATGAGTTGGCCGACGGTCGGCCAGTTCGACGCACGCACGCCTTCGGCGGCGTGGACGGTGCGTTCGATTTCGCTGATGACATGGCGGGCGCGGCGATACACCACCGGGTCCATTTTGCCGCGAGCGCGTTCGAGCTTCTCGACGTCGGCATCGCGCAATGAGGGCACTCCGAGGATTTTAGCCGCCTCTTCGCACTGGGCCCGGCGTTTGGCGTACTCGCCGCCAGTCAGCTCGTGCTTCACGTTGGTGTTGGTAATAAGCAACGCGACGCTGGAGTCCGTCATCGGAACCAGCTCTGTTTTGCGCGACCGGCAATCGAGAAGGAGGATGTGGTCCTTCTTGCCCATCACCGAGATGAACTGGTCCATGATGCCGCAGGGCATGCCGGCGTATTCATGTTCGGCCTTCTGGCAAAGCAACGCTTTTTCGACTGGATCCAGCGTCTTGCCGGTGATCGCCTCGAGCATCGTGGCGGTGGAGACTTCGAGAGCGGCGCTGCTCGAAAGGCCCCCGCCCAGCGGGACGGTGGAATGGATCAAGGCGTCAAAACCTCCTGGCGTGATGCCGCGCGCCACAAAGCCCGCGATAACGCCGAGCGGATAGTTATACCAAGTGCCTTTCTTGGACGGCTTGAGCGGCTGGGTCAGGTCGATGAGGGCCGGGCTGTCGCCAACCGTCGAGCGGAGCTGGGCGGTCTTTGAGCCGCCGGCTGAGGGGGCAGCGGCAATCACGGTGTAACGGTCGATGGCCATGGGGAAGACAAAGCCGTCGTTGTAATCCGTGTGCTCGCCGATGACATTGACGCGGCCGGGCGCGGCGGCGAGCCACTGGGGAGGACGCCCGTAAGCTTTGGCGAATTGTTCCGTGACTGATTTGCCGAGCTCTTTCAGGGACATAGGAGGAGGAGTGTAATTACGCTTCGAAACTTTGCGAGCTGTTATCCGACCGTGAACTTATAAACGGTCGCCTGTTGATAGATTTCTCCCGGGCGCAGAATCGTTGAAGGGAAGTTAGGTTTATTGACGGAGTCCGGGAAATGCTGGGTCTCGAGACAAAAAGCGTTTTGGCGGCGATAGACCACGCCGCGCTTTCCGGTGAGGGAACCGTCGAGGTAATTCGCCGTATAAAGCTGAACGCCCGGCTGGGTGGTGTGAACCTCCATCACCCGTCCGCTCCGCGGTTCATAAACGCGCCCCGCCAGGGCGAGGGACTTGCCGCCGCCGTTGACGACATAGTTGTGGTCGTATCCGGCCTCCTCGTTGGCCACCTCCAAGATACGGGAGCCAATGGTCATCGGGGTGGCGAAATCCAACGGGGTGCCCTTGACTGCTTTGATTTCGCCGGTCGGTATCAGGCTGGCATTGCTCGGCGTGTAATAGTCCGCCTCCAGCATCAACTCGTGTCCGAGGATGTCCCCCTCGCCAAACAAGTTGAAATAGGAATGGTTCGTGAGATTAATGGGCGTTGGCTTGTCAGTAACGGCCATGTACTCAAGGCGCAGCTCATTCGCATCGGTGAGGGCCATGACGACCGTGACATCGAGTTTTCCGGGGTAGCCTTCCTCGCCATCGGCGCTGGTGTGGGTGAACTTCACCGCGGCTCCGGCTTGTGGCTCGGCCTTCCAGGCCATTTTGTCGAAACCCTTGATCCCACCGTGGAGATGATTGGGCCCATTGTTGACGGCCAAATGGTAAGTCTTGCCGTCCAAAGAGAACTTGCCGCCGGCGGTCCGGTTTGCGACCCGCCCAACCGTGCAGCCGAAATAAGGGTGGCCTTTGAGGTATGGTCCCAGGTTATCGAAACCGAGGACCACATCGGCGGTTCTGCCTTGGCGGTCGGGCACGTGCAGTTCAGTGATGATCGTGCCGTAGTTGGTGATCTTCGCAACGAGGCCGTTCGCGTTCGTGAGGGTGTAAAGATCCACTGCTTTGCCATCGGGCAATTGTCCGAACTTCGCTTTTTGAACAGCTGGTTTCATTTCAAGTCGTCGCAAAAAAAGCAAGGTCGCAAAAGGCGCCGGCACACGCAGTCGAGCTCTCGAGGTGACGCCCTGCCCTGCCACGCTGCGCCCTCCGGCCTCTGTTTTCTTCCGGCGAGCTCTTACTTCGATTTGCCGTCGTCCGGCGTTTCCGGTCCGCCGGGCTTCTGGCTGCCGCGCCAGGCCATCGTGAGCATCCAGCCGCCAAACACCAACAGCAGCAATCCCCAATAGAGGTTGACGTTCAAGCCGAGCGAACGCTGGTAGATCTCTGCGTTCGAGCCAGTCACCAGGCCATAAATGACCAGCAGCGAACCGATGAGCGAGAACATAAGGCCAATCGGCCAGCGGATATCGAGACCCATAAATGTCTTTCTTTCTTTTTAGCGGAAAATGAAGTTGAGAATTACGCAGCCGACGAGCAGGACTAATCCCAGTGGCGCCGGGCGCAAATACCAGGCCGCCGCCTCGTCCTTGAGTTTGGGCGTCAGCGAATAGACCAGGCCCTTGAGTTCCTCGTTTGTCTTAGTGCGTTTGGTGGCGAGTGAAATAACCAACGTCAGGGTCAAGCAGATAATGAACGCAAAGCTGGCCAGCCAGAAGTTCTGGGCCATTTCGCTGGGGAAAGTTTTCATTACGTGGAGGTAGCCGCCCTTAACGCCCGGCGTGTTTCCGGCAGCGAGCGTCAGTGAATGGAACACGGCCGAGCCAGTAATGCCACCGAACAATCCGAGGAAAGCCCCGGTGCCGGTGCAACGGGCCCAGAACATGCCCAGTAAAAAGGTCGCAAATAGCGGGGCGTTCACAAAACCGAACACCAGTTGGATGATGTCCATGGCGTTGTTATACATCGAAGCGAAATAAGCGCAGGCGATACTCAACAAAATGCCGACCACGGTTATGGCCTGCCCCACCCGGAAGTAGTGCTGGTCGCTCTTACTCGGCGCCAGGTAGGCCTGGTAGAGATCATAAGTGAAGACCGTGTTGAAGGCGGTGACATTGCCCGCCATGCCTGACATGAAAGAGGCGAGAAGAGCCGTCAGGGCGAGGCCCAGCAGGCCGGGCGGACAGTACCGTTTCACCAGAGAAAGGATCACGCCATCGTAATCATACTCGGCAATGGCATTGTAAAGGCCCTGCTTGATACTGGGATCGTCAAGCTTACCAGAATCCTTGACCAGCGCAGCGACTTTATCGGCGTTCATTTTCTTGCCCATCGCCTCGCTAACCGTCTTGAATGCCTCGGTCGGCTCCATGGTGGCGGCGGCTTTGACGGAAGCTACGCCCTTGGAATAGACCTCTGCGGCCAGGATCGGCGGCGGAATTCGATAGCTCTTGTTCGGCATGGCAGTAAGCGCGACGGCGATCATGCCCGGCACGATCACCAGCGCAGGGAAGAGCATCTTCGGCACGGCGGCAATCAATGGCGTCCGACGCGCGGCCCCCATGTTTTTGGCGGCCATAGCGCGTTGCACGACCAGGAAATTCGTACACCAGTAGCCAAAAGAGAGCACGAACCCGAGGCCGAAGACCATCGCGAACAAGTCCACTCCCATCGGATTAGCTGATGGCCCGCCGAGCAGCGGTTTCCAGGCACTGGTCCAGGCATCCGCACCGTAGTGAGTGCCGACCTCCTTGAGGTCCAGTGCCGCGGGGTTTTGGGCGACGCCCTGCAGGGTACTGTTCATCGAGCCCCACCAGCCGACATCCTTCAGCCCGAGATATACCACCGGTGCGAAGCCCAGCACGATCATGAAAAATTGGAGCACTTCAGTGTAGATGGCAGAGGTCAGGCCGCCTTTAAGCACGTAGACCAGCACGACGGCCGAGCAGATCCAGAGCGCGAGGTGGTAGTTCCACCCCAGAAGCTGATTGAGCAACTTGGCCAGCGCGTTCATGGAAATGCCGGACGCAAACACGGTCATCACGGCGAAGGCAATCGAGTTCAACGCCCGCACCCGTTCATCGAACCGCATTTTGAGATACTCGGGCACGGAGCGGGCTTTGGAGCCGTAGTAAAACGGCATCATGAAGATGGCGAGGAACACCATCGCCGGGATGGCGCCAACCCAGTAGAAATGGCTGGTGGCGATGCCGTACTTGGCGCCGCTGGCGGCCATGCCCACCAGCTCGAGGGCGCCCAGGTTCGCTGAGATAAACGCCAGGCCCGTGACCCACGCCGGAATCGAGCGGCCGGACGTGAGAAAGTCCGACGAGCTCTTCATGTACCGTCTCAGGGCAAAACCAATCCCGACTACGAAGGCGACGTAGATGGCGAGAATCGTATAGTCGAGGAAGCCAAGTTGGACGCTTTGCATAGTTCGAGTTGGTTCGAGTCGTGAAGGGTTTTAAGGATTTTCCCCGCGGGTGTCAACGAGGCTTTGCGAGAACTGAAGAACCAGGCTACGCAACGGAGATTTAACGCAAGGGCGCAGCGCGGCGGAGCCGCAACCAAAAGCAGGAGAGAATGACCGCGGAATACGGGAATACGCGGGAGGCGCCAGAATTGCCACAAAAAGGCACGAGAAGGCGCGAAAAGAAACGCCGCTTTGGGGGCAGGACCGCCCTCGGACAGTGGTGTCGTCGCTACGCTCTGCCACCGCACTCCAATTTTTTCTCGTCCGTGCGCGGAGTTGTGGGATTGCACTGCAAAGGGTTCAAGGAATCCGAGGCGAAACAGCAAGTCCGCTGAGTTCACTCGGAAGTGAGCCTCTGCTCCAGGGCTAAACACGGTTCCCACCTTCCCGCTGATGCGCCTTTGCGTCTGGGCTGAGCTCTGCTCCCATCGGCAGGAGGAGGACCGGTCTGCCCGGCGCAGCGGGGCGTCGTGGGTAAGCGACGCCCCGCGCGGTTGGCGGCGAGGTCTGCGCGAAGGGTACTGATTAGGATGTCAAAGAGCAGCGCCGGTGGGGTCCAAGTCAGTGGGCCCGGGCCGGCGAAATTGTTTCAAAGGCGATTTACCGCGAACCGGCGCGAATGAGGTTTCGGGTCGGTGCAGGTCTAGGCAGTGGTTGGGCTCCAGTAGGGTTATCCGCGTGAGAGATCAGTTCAGCTCAAAAAAACACTCGGATTTACTCGGATTTGGTCGGATCTAGTCGGATTTACTCGGATGAGCGCGGAGGGAGCGATGGAGTCATGGAGTAGTGGAGTGATGGTCGGGGAGCGCATACTTTCATCATTTGGGGACTGGCTTTCGGGTTTTTCAAGCGGCGTTGGGGCCAGGTGCATTTTTTTGGGCTTTAATAGGTCCTAATAGCTCCTAATAGCTCCTACGAGGTGGACGAGGGTCGAGGGCCGAATGGCGGGTTGGCCCGGTTGGTTCGGCCTCCGATTTTCGCTGTTTGTTGCGTTTTCATATCATTTTCGTTTGTTCTTCTTCAGTTTGACCAAGCCGGCGGTCGCGGACGCTGCAGACCGTCGGGGCGCTGCGACACACCGGGGCTCTATATAGTAAGGAACGTCAGGGTCAGAATTTGCCGTCGCGCGGCGATTTTCCGTTCGTGAATTCCGGCGTGAGAACTGGGCGGCATGCGTTCTAAAGGTGATGGGGTGAAAAAAATATAAGCTTTAGTGGGCGTGATTAGCTGAAGTTAGCCGAATTTCCGTGGGACCACCTGATACCAGCGGCGGGGCGGCGAGGGGCTGCGGGTGGGGAGGTTGGGTGCAGGGGGGTGGAGAGTTGGAGTGATGGAGTAGTGCTGGAGGCATGGAAGGGAAGTTTACTGTTTGTTTACCGACTTGACCGGTGAAAAGGATGGGAAAAATATTTTTTTGAGGTTCGGATGGGTTCGGATGGGTTCGATGCGGCAGGGCGGCGGCACGACCATGGCGGGGCTGAGGAAAAAAATGTTTCGAGGTCAGGATTGGTCGGGATTGGTCAGGATGACTCGGGTTTGGTCGGGCGGCCGCCTGCGAAGAAACGTGAGGAAGCGAGTGCCGGCAAACGGCAAAGGCGACCTTGTTGGGAGCGGGGGCCAGTTGGCAGGTCATATTCACTTTTTCAGATTCTCAATTCTGCGGCTGCGCGCCGCGGGGCTGTCACACACAGTCCCTATTAATATAAGGACGGTCAGAAGTGCGATTTTCCCGCCGGGCGGCGATTTTGTTGGAACTTTTTTTGTAATCACCGGGAGTGTGGAGTGCGGAATTAACGCAAAGGCGCCAAGGGGCAAAGACGCAAAGAGGCGATGGAACGGCGCAAAACGCGCAAAACGCGGATAGGGGGCTTGCGGTCCACAGGCCAAGGTTTCAAGTCTCAAGTCTCAAGTCTCAGGTCGCAAGTGCACATGGTTGCCGAATGAGCGAACGGCGCTACTGCGAGGATCTCCTTTTTGGCAGGGTTCGTCCTCCTGACTTGTGGTTTTTCTGTCACTGGCCGTGTTCATCGTTGGCCGTGGAGGTTCATGCTTAGAGCGTGCCAACTTGCGGGAGGAGCGGATTGTTAGAGTACTGGAGTGGTGGAGTGTTGCGCAAAGGGTTTATGATTAGTGTGATGCGACTGATAGCGGAGTCACATTAGAGAACTCGACGGCCCTGCGGTATAGGCCAGCCGGGGGAGAAGGTGTGACATTATGGCACTCTTGGGTGGCACAGGTGTGCCATTTTGTCTCTGTTGAGGAACGGGTGCCGGGTCTTGGGGGACGGAGTGAACCGCGGATGGCGCGGATGGGAAGAGATGGAACGCGGCAAAAGCGATGGCGGAGCGGTGGGAGCGGGGTTGTCCAAGAGCCATCAGCCCGGATTGTTACAGGGGGCGAGGGAGGAAACGAAGTTACCTCGACTGGCGTACGTGTAGTGGACCGCGTGGTTGGCGAAAGGGCGGTTCTTGACCATCACCTCCGCGGAGGATTCATGGGCACAGGTGGCGGGGACGACGCGGTTCACTCATCGAGCTGCTGAGGAATTGAGTCCGTGCCAAAAGTTTTGACCGACTCCTTCACGACCCCTTCACGGTTATTGAAAAGAGCAAATCTGGCAATCTGTGCAACTGGCCCCTTTTCATTTTTATTCCTTTCGGGTCGAACGCCGCGGCGACTCGCGTCGCCGGGAGGCGTCCGGAACATCAAGCCCGCGCTTGGCTTCTAGACCGACCGCAAGAGGTTTCGGCGCGTTGAGACAACGCGCCCTACCATCGCGAGAAGGGCTGCTGCCCGGATGCTCCCGGGCAGCAGCTTCGCCTTCCCCCTGTTACAAGCCGCCCTGCTCCATCTGGCCGGGCGGCGAACCGTCACCTCTTGGCACAACCCGCAGGTTAAAGTCATTGCGTGGAGCGAGCCGGCTGCCGAGTGAGGCGCAGGTTTCCAAACCTACTGAGCCCGCTCGGGTTCGACGCAGTGCCGACTTGGAAGTCGGCGATACAGCAGGCTTAGAAGCCTGCGCTACGGCCTCTGCTGCCAGCAGGTTTTCGTAGAGGTGAAGCATTCGGACCAAGCCCAACCGCTGGACGTCGTCGTTTTGCTGCCGGTGGTTCGTCATACATTTCATCTCAAGTCATTCCGTGGAGCGAGCCGGCTGCCGAGCGAGGCGCAGGTTTCCAAACCTGCTGAGCCCGCTCGGGTTCGACGCAGTGCCGACTTGGAAGTCGGCGATACAGCAGGCTTGGAAGCCTGCGCTACGGCCGCTGCGGCCACCAGGTTTTCGTGGGGATGAAGCATTCGGACCAGGCCCAACCGCTGGACGTCGTCGTTTTGCTGCCGGTGGTTCGTCATACATTTCATCTCGCTAGAGGATATTCGGGAAAAAAGGGGTCGATCTTTCAACAATCTGCAAATTGGAAACGATAGTTTTACATTGGTTGGGTGCGCTGCGGCAGAACTTAGGGTGCGGATGGAGATCCGCGCACGGCGCAAGAGGCGACATAAACCCCGAATCCCCAGATGGAAGGTGACCTGGAACGACGTTAGAGACTCCTGACGTCGTCTCCTACAAACGAGGGGACATTCCGACCTCCCCGGCCCTTTGGCAGCCTAGACGGCCAGCGCCTTCATGCCTTCGGCGGCCAAGCCGTCACGCTCGGCCAGCTTAACCCGCAGGCGTTGGAGCGCTTCATTCTGAATCTGCCGGATGCGCTCGCGCGTCACCCGAAAATGCTGGCCGATTTCTTCGAGCGTCTTCGGGGCATCATCCTCCAAACCGAAGCGCATGCTCAGGATCGCCCGCTCCCGCGGGGGCAGCGTCGCAAACAAATCCTTCACCAGCGCGGCGTCCGTCTGCTTAACCAATTGGTCGAACGGCGCCGCCGCGTTGGTATCCGCCACGATTTCGGAAACCTGAGCCGAGTCGTCGTCATTGCCAATCGGCGCATCGAGGGGCACCGGGGCCCGAGCCGCCTCGCGATATTCCCGCACTCGCCGCGGGTTCAACCCCACGGCCTCGGCCACCTCGTCGTCGGTCGGTTCACGGTCGAAGAGTTCGCGCAGCTTTACCTCCGCCTTGCGGATATGGGCCACTTTATCGACGACGTGCACGGGCAGCCGGATGGTCTTCGACTGGTTGGCCAGTGCGCGCTTGATGGCCTGCTTGATCCACCAGGAGGCATAAGTCGATAGCTTCGCCCCTTTCGCAGGGTCAAATCGTTCCACGCCTTTGATCAAGCCGATGTTGCCCTCGTTGATGAGGTCGAGCAACGGCAGGCCGCAGCCGTCGTAATCACGCGCAATTTTCACCACGAGCCGCAGGTTGGCCTTAATCATGTGTTCCCGGGCCGCGTCGTCCCCTTTTTGGATCCGCTTCGCAAGCGCGATCTCTTCCTGCGGGGTCAAGAGTTTGACCTGGCCGATTTCACGCAGGTAGAGTTCCAATGTGCTGCCTTGCGGCGGCCGCGACGCCGGCTTTTCAGCCGGCTGGGAATCCTGGCCTGCAGGCTCAAGCGACACCGGCAGCGCCGCGGCCTGGGCCGGCTCCGGAGCCAAGCGCGGGCGCCGCGACAGCCGCGCGCTGCGCGCCCGGACGCGAGACGGCTTTAGTTTGACCACTTTCACCTGCGCCATTTTAGTTCGTTTTTTCATAGGCATCACCTGCGCTACTTTCTTGCTGTAACCTCACGCGTTACACTTGGCTTCGTGCTTCAAAAACGTTCCGTTCGGCCTGCCCGTTCCGTCGCGTTGGCCGCACGGGCGGGGCCTTGACGGATTCGACGATCCCCGCCAGGGTTGTTTTCGCCAGGTCCCTTTCGAGGGCTTCCCGGGCCGAAGCGAACACTTGCTCGAGGGCAGTCCGGATGCCATGGCCCACCGGGCAGTTTAGATTGGGCTGACGGTGGGAGAAGGCAAACGACTTGTCGCATTCCACGGCACGATACACTTGTCCCAGGTTAATCCGGGCCGGCGAGCGGCTCAGCCGCGAGCCGAACCCGGACCCTTTGCGGGTTTCCACCAATTTGGCGCCCTGCAACACCAGCAACAGCCGGCGGATGATCACCGGATTGGTATTCACACTCGCCGCGAGCAAAGACGACGAGACCCGGTCGCCCTCTTTGTAAGCCAGGACGGCCAAGACATGCACTGCCATCGCAAATCGACAACTGGTCCTCATGATCAGACACCGTATATGTAATGCGAACGGTTACATATGTCAAATGGGGGGAGCCGGCGGGGCGAAATGGGGTGATGGAGTGGTGGAGCGATGGGAGGGCGGAGAACGGATCGAGGATGAGGACCAATGCAATCACGACACTCTGCCGACTTGGAAGTCGGCGACACGGCAGGTTTGGAAACCTGCGCTACGACCGCGGCTGCCGCGGCACAGCCGTGGGTGTGAAATTTGCGGGCGAGGGCCTTATAGGCGCGCGCGCCAATTCTCCCAACCGGCCGTATCGCAGGTCTCCGAACCTGCGGGTACCAATGCAATCACAACACTCTGCCGACTTGGAAGTCGGCGATACGGCAGGTTTGGGAACCTGCGCTACAACCGCTGCTGCCGCGGCACAGTCGTGGGTGTGAAATTTGCGGGCCAGGGCCTTACAGGCGCGCGCGCCAATTCTCCCAGTCGGCAAGTGTCGCCTTTAGCATTGCGGCTGAGGCCTTGCGCAACCATGAGGCGGGAAGCGTGCGCAGTTCCTTTCGAAGCGCGGCGACTGCCTTCCGGTCGCCGAGGTGCACATTGGCGGTTTCCCAGCCCATTCCTTGCAGCAGTTTCAATACGTCCTTCGCCGCCAGCAGAGAGGCCAGTTCGATCCGGCTGCAATCCGGCGCGAGCCGCCGCAGCAGCCATTGCTTTTGGAATCCCACGAACGGGTCGGCCACGCGCACGGCTTGTTGGATGGCTTTGGCGTAGAGCAGCGGGGACTTTCCATTCTGTTTGGCTTCCCAATTCCATGCGGACGGGGCAAGCTCCTTCGCTTCGCGGGCGACCAGGCCGCCGCACCATTCCGCCAGCGCGGTGAAGCGGCGGCGACCGAGGCTGCCCAAGCCGGCCTGGCGATGCACCACCCGGAGCGGCAACCCCGCCTCAGGCATCGCCCGTCGCAACGCCGCCCGCACTTCCGCCGGCACAGCTTGACCCACACTGGGCCACTGGTTGAGCTTGCCCCAGAAGCGAATCGGGTCGCGTAGCTCGCTGATCGCCATCTCCCGCAACCAATGATGCCGCTCTGCCAGGACAAACGGCCGGCCCCCGGACTGCATCGCCTCCGCGTATCCCGCGAGCAACGTCTCACAAATCTCCTCGTCGCCGGCTAAGCGCTGGTTCTCCCTCGCCGCCAACTGCGCGCTCACCGCCAACCGCACCAGGTCATTCGGATACGGCAGCCGGCAAGCCTCGTCAAAATCGTTGACGCCCCAGACCAGGCGTCCTTCGGCGTCGCGCCAGGTGCCGAAGTTCTCGACGTGCAGGTCGCCCACCCCGAGTACTTCGGGCGATGACATGAGCTCCGGGCATAGCCGCGGCCAAAGCTGGCGCCACCGGTAGAATGTGGCCCGGAGAAAAGCGAAAGGACTCTCCGCCATTCGCGAGTGCTTCAGTTTGAGGTCAGCCGGCAGCAGCGGCATTTGGCGGCCCAGCCACGACTCGTAGGCCGAGGTCGCCTGATGAATGTTGGGCAGACCCGTGCTCTCTTTTTTTCCTTCGGACATGAGGTGATGGAAGCAGTGCTGCGGCGGTTTTTCAAGTGCGACCATAGGGTCATCAAACAATGAATAGCGGATTGAGGACGAGGAAGAGAATGAGGAAGGGGATGAGGAGGAGGATGAGGAGGAGTCTGCTTGCTGCGCGGGACCAATCTGTGCTGTTTCAGCAGAGGCCCTTCCTTGCTCTCGAGGTGCGGTCAATGCGGCGTGGCCGCTCCTGTGCCAACGCCGAGGAGGCGCTGGAGCTCTTCACCGCCCGGCACGTCGCCGACCAGGCCGTTCGTCGGGGTGCCGGCGTTAATCCACCACTGGAGCAGGTTGATTTGAGCCGTAGCGGGTTGTGGTTTGCCGTTCGGCGGCATGTGGTCGTCGTCATCCAGCGGGAGCAGCAGCCGTTGGAGCATCGGGCTTTCGCTCGCTTTGCCGACGACGAGCGCCGGCCCGTTCTTGCCACCTTTGAGCATTCCCTCGAGACCGTCCAGGCGGAGATTTGCTTTTTGCTTTTCGGCGGAGTGGCAGGCCCAGCATCGTTGCCGCAGAATGGGCTGGATGACGTCCGCGAACACGCGCCGCTGCAACGGGTCGGCCGGGACCGCAGGGGTCGCGGCGCGGACCGGCGACCCACCCAACAGCCGCCGAAGCGGGCCGGGAGCGTAATGGGTGAGAAAGTCGCGTCCGTGGGTAATCGACGCGCCGAAGTGACCGGTGACGACCAGCAAAGCCAGTGTAGCAGCGAGGCACAGTCGGTAGGCCCGCAACCGCCCGGAGAGGTTGACCAGCAACGTCGCAATGCAAGCCGCGGCGAGCGAGAACCCGGCCCATTTGTGCCAGCGCAGAAGCTCAGCGTCGTAATCCCCGGATTGCGATAACAGCCAGCCACAGAAAGCCGACGCTACTGCGCCTGTCGCGGCAAGCCCGAGCATCAACCCGCTATTCTGAGCTGGAGTTTTGAACCGTGGCCATCTGGCCAGGAGTTCAAGCGTGCCGACCAAGGCCAGAACGCCGATCGGCAAGTGCACCAGCAACGGGTGGAACCGGCCGACGAACAGGACCAAATCATTGGGAGTCGCGGCCATGAATCACTCAGCGCAACCGGCGTCTGCCGTTCGCCATCTACACGCCACTCTTCTTCCGGTAGCATCGGTTTCGCGCCGGTTGCGTTAGCGATTCAATGAGCCTGAAGGCCATCTCAGTTACGCGGCAGAAGCTGGCCCCGGATCTCGCCGCCGGGGTAGTTCGTGGTGTGGATGTTGGCGTAGGTCAAGCCGGACACGATATCCAAGAGTTGTTGGGAGGTCAGAGCCGCGGTGCCGGAAATCGTGCCTGAACTGGCTGCAGGCGGGCTGAATGGGATCAAGACTCCCGCGTTTTGCGACGTTGTGGCAGGTCCGTGGATATGGGCCACGGTAGCGGGTGACAACAGGTTCGTAAATGTGATGTTGTAGGTCAGCGTGCTGTTGAGGATCGTCATCGAGCCCGTGCCGGTGCCAGGGGAAGCCGTCGGCCCGACTTCGTTCGCACCGCTCATGGCCGCACCGAACTGAGAAGGATAAATCTGGCCGCGGATCTCGCCCGAGGCATTCGACGTGGTATGGATGTTGATATAGGTGAGCCCGGCCAGGAGGTAAGCCATGTTAGTTGGATTAACGAAGACCGTCCCGGAAATGTTGCCGGAAGTGCCGGTAGGCGTATTGAGCGGGATGATCACACCTGCCGGTAAGGTGGGGTCAGCCGGCCCGTGGATGTGGGAAGCGGTGGCGGGCCCCTGGAGTCCCGAGTAGCTGATGTCGTAATACAGCTCGTTGCCGACCAGAGTCAGCGAACCGGTGGCGGTGGCAGGTGTGTTTACGGCCGGGACCTCGGAAGCGCCATTGAGTGTCATGGCGATCCGCAGCGGCACAATCTGACCCCGGATTTCGCCACCAGGATTGTTCCCCGTATGGACGTTGACGTAAGCCAACCCATTGACAATATCGGCCACCAAATCGGGAGTTAAGGTCGTAGACCCGGAAATCGTCCCCGACATTGCGGCGGGGACGCTGAAAGGAATAACCACTCCCGCGTTGTTCGTCGCGGCCGCGGGGGCGTGGATGTGGCCGGCTATCGCCGCTGAGGACAAACCTGAAAAGTTAACATTGTAGGTGAGGTTGCTGCCTTCGATAGTGAGCGTGCCGACGCCGGTACCGGCGGAAGTAACCGGCGGGTTTTCCGCCGCTCCACTGAGCAGCACGGTGAACGGCAGGACCGTGTTGGTCGCCTGTGCTTGCAACCGCAAGAAGCCACTCAAAGTATCCTTGGCGGCCGTCATCGCGCGGTTCTGCGTGGTCAGCACGTCGAGCCAATTGGAATCGGACAGACTGGCCTTTTTCTGAAGGAGGAAGGTGCCACTGCCGCCGGCCCAATTCAGCGCAGCAAAGAGTCCCTTATCGGCGATGCTCGTCAAGACCGGCATCACCGGCGCCAGGCTGCCGAACAGGCCGTCATTTTCGCCGTTAAGCCCAGCGGTGAAGTAGAGCGTGTGCGTTTCGCCTCCGCTGCCGCCGTTGCCGAACGCGAGCGCCCACAAACCCTGGATCGAAACCGGGATGCCATTCGTGTCGTTGACGGTGCCGAGCCAAACGCCGTTGGTCGGATTGAACGCGTTGATGCGTCCGTCCCCGAAGTTGCCAACCAGCAAATCCCCCGCGAATCCGCCAAAACCTGCGGGCGCCTTAGCGATACCCCAGGGCGAGTTGAGCACGCCAGCCGAAGCAAGTCGCTGGAGCATATGACCGCTGGTATCAAAGACATTCACATAACCGTGGCCCGGACCGGAAGCGTCGTCGTGCGCGCCCGGACCTTGCAATGCATACGTAACGTAAAGCTCGCCGCCGATATTTTGAATGTTGAACGGCGCGTAACCGGCGGGGATGGTGGCATCAGCAAAGGAACCGGACAGCGCCGCAGGGGCAAAGCTGGCATTGAACACATCGATTCTCCCGTTGTGGAAATCGGTTGCGTACAAGTAGTTGCTGCCCGAAATGCTGCCTGAGGCGAGTCCTTTGTAGACGGCTCCCGCAGCCGAATTGTCGGCCTTCAGCACTGCGGTGGACCCGCTGGCCCAGGCGGCGATGGTGCCATCCTCAGTCGAGAAAATAAAATGTGCCGGCGTCGTGCCCGACACAATGAAGTTGGTGGTGCCGTTGAAGATCGTCCCGCTCGGCGCGGCCGGCGGCGTGCCACCCGTCGGCGGTGGGATAGTGACAATCAGGCTCTGTGGTGTGCCGCTGCTGTTATACAGGGTCGAAACCCCCGCATGATTGTCGGAAATCCAGAACGGACTGGTGGCGCTGAAGGAAATCCCCCACGGATTCAGAAGGTTGGTGTCGGTGTGGTCAGCCAGTCCAGGCAGGTCGGAAACCAGGTTATGTTGGAGGTAGGAAGCGCCCAGCGTGAGCGCCGGAAATGCCGCCGAAAGACTCCCGAATAACCCGTGGTCTTCGATCGCGCCGGGACCTGCGATGCCGGCCGTAAAATAGAGCTTCTGGCGGTCACCGCCGTTTCCGCCATTCCCGAACGCAAGGCCCCAGAGGCCATCGATGAACAGCGGAACCCCGTTTGTGTCGTTCAAAGGCCCTTGCAAAATGGCAGTCGCCAGGTCAAAAGCGTTGATCCGTCCGTCGCCGAAATTGCCGATGAGCAAGTCGCCGCCGAAGGGACCGAACCCCACCGGCGCTTTGACGATGCCCCACGGTGAATCGAGCGCTCCAGCGGACGCGAACCTTCCGACCAGCACGCCGCTGGTATCAAAAATGTTTACATACCCGTTGCCCGGCCCCGGCACATCGTCGTGTTTGACAGCATCCTGCTTCGCGTAGGCGACATATAATCGCCCGTCCACGTTTTGGATGCCAAAAGGAGCGAAACCGGCCGGAATGCTGGGATCGCTGAAGGTGCCTGTCAAAGTAGCCGCGCTGTAGTTGGTATCGAAAACATCGACCTTTCCGTTGTGGAAATCCGCGGCGTAAATGAAAGTCCCGGTGCTGTTAGTGCCCATCGCCAGCCCCTTGTAAACAGTGCCCGACGCCGAGTTGTCCACTTTTAGCACCGCATTGGTTCCCGTGTTCCAGCCCACGATAGTCCCATCCTCCGTGGCAAAAATGAAGTGGGCCGGGGCGCCGGGAGCGACCGGGAACCCCGGCGTGCCGTTGAAAACGATTCCCGTGGGAGCCGCCGGGGGCACGCCGCTGGGGGGGGGTGGGATATTAACAATGAGTGCTTGGGGCGTGCCACTACCGTTGTAAAGTGTTGATAACCCGGCGTGATTGGCCGAGATCCAGAATGGGCTGTTGGCGTTGAGCGCAATCCCCCACGGATTTAGCAGGTTGGTATCTGTGTTGTCGGCCAACCCGGGAAGGTCGGAGACAAGATTATGCTGAAGGTAAGCATTCTGCCCCTCCGCCCACCGCGGCAACAAAGCAAAGCAGAGGGTAGCGGCAACGACTGCGATGATGTGGGCGAAAAATTCTCGTTTGGGAGCAGAGGACTTGTTCCGTCGATTCGTTGACGCGTCGTAGTTTAGCAAGTTTTTCATGTGGTGCTTCTTTCGGCTCCCCAGATCGGTTCGGCTCCGGGGTTCTGGTTCCAGTGTTCAACTTGGTTTCAAGAGTGAGAGGCAGCGTCCCGCAAAAGGTTCCCGACTTTTTTGAGCCGCAAGGACCGGTAATCAAACGCAAACGTCCATCCCACGGTGAAATCTGAACCTCTGATGGTCGGTGCGGTCGGGGAACCTAACCCGGGCTTCATGACTCTAACAGATAAATGCCGAAAGGAATGCCTGATGACCAACAACCGCTTTAGACGTCCACGCTCCGGCCGGGTCAAACCGCGCCGGTTACGCGCGCCTAAACTTCACGTGTGGGGGAGGATTCTGATCCACTCGGGCCGGGCTTCCCCGACTCACTTCTGGAAGCTGATCGCCTCGCCACTGCCGCATTCGCGCCTATCCTGGAAGCCCTCGTGAGAATGGAGGTTTATCCGAACCAGGTTCAGACCGGCGCGTAAAAGACGCGAAGAACGGGCCAGGGCGGAATGATTAGGGCAGAATTATTGCTGCTTTGCGGTTAGTGCTTGAGCCGATAAAAGAGGCTGGTCTTCGTCTGTAACACCACTACCTGGGATCGCAGGGTTGTGAAATTCAGCGCGGGCGTTGTCGGCACGTCCGTCCAGTTCGGGGTGTTCAAACTGGAGTTCTGCTGCAACGCGAAATCTATAGACGGCACAGTCCAGGAAAGGAGCACGTTGCTGCCCGAAGGCGAAAGGGTCAGCACGGGCGCCGGGGTGGCTTGCCAAATGTAAATACCGCCGTTGATCGAAATCGCGACGAGTTTGTTGCCGTCCGCCGAGGAGGCCAGCGCACGCCAGTTTAGCGACGGGGCCGCGGTATTGGTCCAGGTGGCGCCCCCGTCCAAGGACAAGTAAATTTGCCAAAAGGTAGCGGCAACGAGCGTGTTGCCGTCTGCCGAACACGCGACGGCGTCCCAACCGAAACCCGGCGCCGCCGATGGTGTCCAGGTAACGCCCGAATCGGTGGAAAGAAGGAGCGGTCCCGGGTTCGCGGCAGCGGCAAACCGGGTGCCGTCGGCGGAGGCCGTCACGGTCCAATTCGTGCTCGTCGGCTGGCTCTGGTTCCAGTTGGTCGCGGAGACTGCGGCGCTGTACAGCCGGTCAATCATGGCGCCACCGACCAGCCTGGTGCCATCGGCCGACATTGCGAGAGAGTTCCAGAGTTTGTAAGGGAAGCTCGTCGGGGTCCAGGTGCCTCCCCAGTCGTGAGAAACATAGATAGGGCCGAACCCCGCCGCGGCCAACGTGGCCCCATCGGCCGAAGAGGCGACAGCCTGCCAGGCTTGGATGGGAGCAGTTGCCGGCGTCCATAGCGCGCCTCCATTCGTGGAGAGATAGATTGCGCCTTCGGGGTACCCAACCGCCGCCAACAGGTTATTACCATCCGCCGAAGATGCCACCGCAGCCCAATTGGTCAGCGACGCTGAAGTTGGGTTCCACGTCAAACCCGAGTTGGTCGATGCAAAAATCTGCCCTTCCAAGCCTCCGACGACCGCCACCAGTTTGCTGCCGTCGGCCGAGCAGGAAACCGAACTCCAGTTGGTCATCGGCGCGCTGGTTTGAAGCCAGACTTGGCCGATAGTAACGTTGCTGAAGGCGAATGCCGCGCCCAACGAGGCGAGCGACAAACGCAGATCTCGAGTTTTCATAGGGCTCTTAAGCGCGTCAGGGAATCCAGGCCGCGCGATAATAAGCCGCCGTACCTGGAGATGAACTGTCCAGGTTCGTAAACATCCCGCCAATGGGCATTGTGATTGTAGCGATAACCAGCCAATTGCTTAGATCCGTCGAGCGCAGTAGTTGATATCGCTGGCCATCCACACCCGCCAAACGCAATTGAGCCGTGTTCCCCGACAGCGACACATCGAGAAGGTCAGGAGTCTCTGGCGGCCAAAGCCGGAACACAGCGCCCTTTCCGAAATCACCCCCGTCGCTGGTAGTGCCGTAAAACAACCCGTCGCCAGCGCACAACAGCGAAACGGCCGAGCCTTGCTGGGAGGAATCGAAACTGTGCAAAAGACTAGAGCCGCTGCCATCCGGGTGAACCGCGAACACTATGCCGGGATAAGTGTTAAAGTAGTCATAGCCCATTGCCATCGTCCCATAGAGCGCTCCGTCGCTGCCCTGCACTAGTCCTCCAACCCCCGTGTTCGCCCTGACAAAGTGTGTCAGGATGGCAAAGCCGCCACCGTCCTTTTGCAGTTTGAAGGCGATAGAGTTGCTGCCGAAGTCGACGCTGGCGGCTATGCGGTTCATGGTCGTTCCGTACAATGCGCCATCGCTACCCTCCACCAAGGCCGCTGTTGGATTCCCTAACCCGGTGAAGGTGAACACAACACTGTAACCGCCCCCGTCCTTGTTTATTCTGAAGACTATACCGCTGCCGTGGTCGCCGAAGTAATTGGAAACGCCCCCAAACTGGGTCGTCCCGTAGAGCGCTCCGTCGCTCGCCTGTAACAGAGCGGCCACGGGAGTCTGCCCATCGCCGCTCGCGCCAAAGTGGTGCACGGCCGCGTAGCCGCTTCCGTCCGCGTTTAGTTTGAACACCGTCCCAAATCCATTCGTGCCGCCCTGGGAGGTCGTGCCATAAAGCGCCCCATCACTTCCTTCCACCAACGACGCGATCGGAACAGACCCGTCGCCAACCCCGCCAAAATGGTGCAGGACAACGTAGCCGCTGCCGCTCTTGTTCAGTTTAAACACCGTGCCCAGACCGTTTGTGCCGCCGGAGGAGGTCGTGCCATAAAGCGCTCCATCGCTGCCCTCCAGCAGGCCAGCGAAGGGTGTCTGGCCATCGAGTCCATCGGTGATAAAGCTGTGGACGATGCTATACCCGCTCCCGTCGATGCGCAGCCTGAAGACGGTGCCGACATTGTTGCTGCCACCCTTGGCCGTGGTTCCGTACAGTGCTCCGTCGCTCGCCTGGATGAGCGAGCTCTGCGGGTTGAGCCCATCGTTGGCTAACGAACCGAAAGATCTCAGCGTCTGAAAATGAGTCGCTCCCGGGGCTACCCACACTCCCACGATCATGCCGAGGAGGGCCATTGCGACTTTTCGAACCCGAAGGGAGAGCCCCCGACTCTGCCGGGTTCGGGGTCGGATCTGTCGGCGGGAATTCCAGCGCTGCGGGTAGCTGGTGGAAGGCACGCACTCCCGAGTCGCGCGTGTACGGAAAAGTTGAATCGGGGCGGGGACGGCCACGTCCCCGTGAAGCGCCCGCCGCTCGCAATCATCGGGGACGTGGCCGTCCCCGCCCCGCTCAATCAAATGCATTTGGTTCATGCAAATTCCTGCTCGTCGGCGCAGGCCGGCGAGCAGGTTGCAGTTCGGGAGCAATCACTCTGCCCGGAAGAAGAAGTATTCCGCCGCATACGCCACACGGGCCACCTGGCCGTTACTTGTGCCGGGCGTTGCCGGCGCGAGCCCTCCCACCGTGTTGACCCGCTGGACGTAGGTCGTCGGCGCAAAGATGCCGGGGCCGGACGTTTGCACGGCCAGCAGCAAAAGCCACGGAATCGCAGTCGCATCCACAGTCGCCGCCGCGATGCGTTTCCCCACGACCGTGCTGCCGCTGTCGCTTTCCCACTCCGGCAGACCAAGCGCTACGTCCAAAAAGTGGGTCCCTACCACGTTTCCGTCCGAGTCGAACAACGTCGCCTCAGGCGCCAGGAAGACCCATTTGGTGGTCGTAGCGTTCCAGGCGTAGATCTGGACACCCACCCCATACGCGTGGAAGTGGACCTTGTTGCCGTCGGGCACCGCCAGGGCGGCGGGCACGTCGGGCGTACGGTTGTCGGTTGCCTGCGCACGCGAGACAACCGCCAACGCCAGCAGCGACAACACCACTGCGGTTGATTTGAAGTTCATCGGCCATGAGCGAGCCGAGCCTAGCTGGTTTTCTAACAACGTCTTCATAACACTCTGCCTTTCGTTGATCCGGGCGATTTCCGCCTGGTGTATCTTGGTTTCACCGTCACGAAAGCCTCGTCCATTCGAGCGCCTTCCACTTCTTTACAGACCTGAACTCGAGCAAAGGTAACGAGGAATTTCATTTGTTTCCTCCCAGCCACTTTTCAGGCTCATTGGGCCAGGCCTTCCGGCTGATCGCCAGCGCCTGCCGTGACCGGGCGTCCGCTTCATCGACGTGCCCCTCCTCGCGGAGCACACTGGCCAGGCCGCTCAGCGTTTCGGCAACGGCCGGATGCTCCTCACCCAGGAGCTTTTGCCGCATCACCAGCGCCTCACGATAGAGCGGTTCCGCGGCGGCAGCGTTTGTTTGAGCCGAGAGAACGAGTGCCAGGCTGTAAAGGGAGGTAGCCACGGCCACGTGCTCGTCGCCGAAGAGTTTCCGACGCATCGCCAACGCCTCGCGATACCTCGACTCCGCTTCAGGCAAGCTGCGTTCCAAATAAAGGACGTGGCCGAGGTTGTGGAGGGAAGTGGCCACGTCGGCGTGCTCGGAGCCGAACAACTGCTGGCGCATCGCCAGCACTTGGCGCGCCAGCACTTCAGCCTCCGGCAGCCGCCCCTGGCTTTGGAGTATGAGCTCGAGATTGTCGAGCAGGCCGGCAACTTCAGCGTTATTCTCGCCCTTCGCTCGTTGCGTAATATTGAGAGCCCTTTGATACGCATCGTGAGCCTCGTCCAGCTTGCGTTCGCGCTGCAGGACGTTGCCAAGGGTGCTGAGAAAACCTACCGTCTCCGGCTGGTCGGCGCCCACCTGTTGAAGGTGCAAGTCGAGCGCTTCGCGGCAGAAGCTTTCCGACTGCGTAAGCCTGCCCAAATGCATCAGCGCATCGCCGATGGAGGCCAGCGCGCGAGGCACGGCAGGGTTCCGGTTGCCCAGACGCGAGCGGCCAGTGCTCAAGGCAGCGCGAGCCATTTCCTCCATCGGTTGATAGAATCCGAGTTCGTGATAAACACCGGCCAGGGTAAGGCGAAGCTCCACTTCGACGTCCGGCTGGTTGGTGAATTCTTTGCCGACGCGCTCCGACCTATCATTCAAAATCTTGCGGAAGGTTGCAGCGTTGCCTCCCCGAGCTACCGAGGGCAAGACCTCGAGAGTGTCTTTGAGGAATCGGGCTACTTTGCTGCTCTTTTCTGCCTCGGTTTGAGCCTGCCGTTGGTGCACTTGAGCTTGCCGGCGAAGCCTGACCTCGTTGTCGCGAGCCCGTTTTTCCATGACCAACATGCTCGAAGAACCAATCGCGACCGTCACCAGCAGCGTCAACACCGCCGCAATGAGGCTCGAGAGAGCGGGCTGACGCCGGCACCAGCGCCATATTCGTTCGGCCTGGCCCGCAGGCCGCGCCAGAATGGGTTTCCCGGCCCGCCAGCGAGCCAGGTCCTCCGCCAACTCCGCGGCATCCGGATACCGCCCGCGTGGTTCTTTATTCAAGCACTTCAGGCAAATCGTTTCGAGATCGTGCGGAATCTTTGGGTGCAGCAACCGTGGGGCAACCGGGTCCGTTTCGAGCACCTGCCGCAAGGTGCCCTGGATAGTCTCCGACAGAAACGGCGCTCGGCCCGTTAGTGAGTAATACAGAATTGCGCCGAGAGAATAGACGTCGCTGGTGGGCCCAATCTCCGCGTTTCGGCCCGCCGCCTGCTCGGGCGCGACATAATTAGGCGTGCCCAATACCTCCCCCGGCAGCGTCAGGTCGGAAGCGGACTCTAACCGCTTGGCCAGCCCGAAATCCGTGATATGCGGCTGGTCGAGCGCGTCGATGAGGATGTTCGACGGCTTTAGATCGCGGTGCAGCACGCCATGCTGATGGGCGTAGTGGATGGCCTGCGCGATGGCCCTGACGTATTCCGCTGCCAGCTCCGGCGGCAACGGATTTTCCCGCGCGCGAGCCGCCAGGTTCTGGCCTTCGACGTAGTCCATCGAGAAATAGTGCTGGCCCTCGTGCTCGCCGATCTCATGAATGGCAACGATGTTCGGGTGGTGCAGGCTCGCCACCGCTTCGGCCTCGATACGGAAACGCTGCACGAACTCACGGCTCGAAAACCGGCCAAAGAGCAGCATCTTGACCGCGACCACCCGATTCAGGCTCACCTGCCGGGCCTTATAGACGATGCCCATGCCCCCGCGCGCAATTTCCTCCAGCAACTCGTAATCACCGAAATAGCGGACCCTGGGATTTTTGATTTCCGATTTTTGATTTTCGACCGAAGCGGCAATGGCCTCCCCAGCGGCGCCTGAATGTCCGAGGCCGATAGCCATCGCCACCAAGCACTTGGGACAGAGACCTTGCGGAGCGTTGGCGGGCAAAGCCGCTCCGCATTCTTCACATATTCTCTGGGCTGCCATAAGAACCGGCCGAGCGCCGCTTCCATTGTATTCAGACCATAAACCGCTGAAAGGTAACGATTCAGCCAGAATTTTTTAACGCAAAGGCGCAAAGGTGCAAAGGCGCTGAGAATTTGTTGTTCTGGCCTGCGTGGTGGGCTGTCACGAACAGGTGGCCGACGCTCATGCCGTAAGGCTCGATTCCCACCTCTGCGGCTCTGCTTCTTTGCGTCTTTGCGTTAAATTCCGATTGCATAGCAGCGCCCGCCACGGGACAAACCCCCGTCAACCGGCAAGCGCGGCGAACAAGGCGCGCAGCTCCTCCTCGACTTCTTCCGGGCTTGAGACCGTCATCGCGATCTCCGAGCGCAACAGCTCGCCGTAACGCTGGCGCATCCGGCTGACCGCCATCTTCAAAGCTGCCTCCGTGGTCCCCAATTTCGCCGCCAGTTCGGCGTACGAGGTCGTTCTTTTTTCCCCCGTCAGGAAGATCTTGATCTGCGCGAATAATTCCGACTTGCCGGCGGCTTGGAATTCCTCTCTCAAGCGCCACAGGACCTGCTCGAGCAAAGTGGTGGCCCATTGCTGTTCGTAACATTGTTCGGGAGACATTCCCGCCGCGGGGCCTTGCAGGTACTGGTGCTCCGCGGCTTCATCGTCCAAAGGAACAAACACCGCTCCTCCGCCCCGTTTCAGCGCGCGGGTGCGGCGCCATTCGTTCGCCAGGAAATGCTCGAGAGATGCCAGCAGAAAAGAGCGGAACTTGCCCTTGCTGCGATCGACGGCGCTCAGGTAGTCCTTTTCCAGGAGCCGCGCAAAAAAGCTCTGCGTCAAATCCTGCGCCTCAGGCGCTTCGTAGCCGCGCCGTCGGATAAATGCATACAGGGGATACCAATAGCATCGGCACAGCTTTTCCATGGCCTCCCGAGCGACCGCTGAAGAGTCCTTGCCAGCGACCATCACCACGCTCCAATGGGTGGTGTCGAACTGGCCCGCGCCGCCAGACTCCCGCAGGCACACCGAGCTGAGCGATTTCAGCTCTGCGCCTTGAGGCGTCTTTGTCTCGTCCAAAATACCCACCGCAAACCCCTTCGCATTAAACGGACGTAAACCGACCTCAAGCTCCCCAGGAAGCCCCGAGTGGCTTATGAGTGAGGATGATACAGCTTATTATACGCGCTTTAACCTGCCGGGCAAGCTGAAATGCCGCAACCGGCCACCGGCAACAGGGCTAGTGACAAGGCTGCCGTAAGAGCTTGCCGCGTGGCGCAGAATTGTATTCCGCTGTATCGCCGATTTGAAATCTGATTAAAGAATTATATCGTTATTTCCCTCAGGTTTTCTGGGCGATTTTCACTCTCTCAATGACTTGCGTACCCGATTTTGCTGTTAGGATTTGTGAGAATCAATCGCCTTGTGACCGCTCATTTAAGCGGCTCGCGATCGCTCAGAAATTTCCGTTATATGGTTTTGAGGAGCGGGGGCTTTTCGGTTCACTCAATCGGAAAAACTGCTGTGTGCCGGAAACTGGATTACTGGGAGCGGATTCGGTAGAAACGGTTAGGATGGTTGGTCCACTCGGGGTCGATGAAATTAACCACTCCATTGTTGAGGGCGTTCGTTTGCACCGGTTGCCACACGGGACTTGATAGACTCGTGGAAGCCTCAACAACGACAGAGAGGTATGTTGCCCAAGAAACGGTGAAACCAAATTGGTTGGATCGTACGCCAAAACTACGGTTCAGGATCAGTGGATAGGGAAGTATCCAAAACCCTGTTGGAATTCCGTCGCCAACAGGTGAACCCCACCCCGCAGTTCCCGGCAAATAATAGGCGGTGGCCTTGTCGAAGACGAACACGTGCGAACCAAGGCTGGGGGCATTGCCTTGAAAATATATGCTGGTCAGGCTAGAGCATGCCTCGAACGCTTGGTCTCCGATGCTGGTGACGCTGTCGGGGATTGTGATGCCGGTCAGGCTGGTACAGATACCAAACGCCGAGATCCCGATCTTGGTGACGCTGCTGGGGATGGCGACATTGGTCAGGCTGAAGCAGCCATTGAACGCATACTCTCCGATGCTGGTGACGCCGTTGGGGATCGTGACGCCGGTCAGGCTGGAGCAGCCCTCGAACGCATAATCTGCGATCCTGGCGATGCTGTTGGGGATGGAGACGTTAGTCAGGTTGGTGCAGTAATCGAACGCACCGTTTCCGATGCTGGTGACGCTGTTGGGGATGCTGACGCTGGTCAGACCGTAGCAATGATTGAACGCCGAGATCCCGATCTTGGTGACGCTGCTGGGGATGGCGACGTTGGTCAAGCTGAAGCAGCCATTGAACGCAGCTTCTCCGATGCTAGTGACGCTGTTGGGAATCGTGACGCTGGCGAGGTTGGTGCATCCAGAGAACGCAAAGTCGCCGATGCTGATGACGCTGTTGGGGATGGTCACGCTGGTTATTCCGCTCTCGTAGAATGCCTCATACCCTATGCTGGTCACCGGCAGACCGTCTATCGTGCTTGGGACGGCCACAACGCTGTTGGTGCCCGTGTATGCGGTTATAGTGATCGTCTGATTAGTGACCGTGTAATTGAACTGAGCTTCTACAATAGCCGGTGTGGCCAAGAGCAGCCAGCAAAGTAGTAATGGGTTTCTTTTCATTAGCAAGTTTCCCCGCTGCCTTACTTCCAGCATCGCTCATGCCATCAATTTTTTCGTGTCTTTTCGCTTGTTCTGACAGCAGCAATCGAACGACAAGCGTGAAATTCACGCATGGTGCGTGAAACTCACGCATGGCAATTTTAACCGAAAGCCATCTCCACCGTTACAGCAACCCTAATCACACTTAAGCCTTCCAGCCGTCAACAGAACATCCCGAATCCACGCCGAAATGGGCTTTTTAGCTTGTTTGTCAGCGGCCTCGATTTCATCGATTTCCGACTCCCGCACTCGGCAATACAACCGACCGGCTCGACTGGAACATTTTGGCAGCGGGGGTCTCCCTTGCGCCATCGGGGTCTCCGGTTGCCGCCCAATCGATGGGGACGAGCCCGTCCCCGCCCCGCCGGCTACTGAAGGCTTTGCGCGTCTCAACTCCTGAAAAATCGCGCCGCCAGCAGATTCGCGGTCGCGCCGAACGCCAGCAGCACCGCGAGCGGAGTCAGCACCGCGCCCCAGCCACTGCCGAAGCTGATGAGCTGGTGCAAGGCCTGCAATGCCCACCCCGCGGGGGTGCAGAGGGCGATGGTCTTGAGCGAGGGCGGTCCGATTTCCAGAGGCCACCAGCAGCCGCCCAGCGCCGCCATCAACAGACTCGCGAGCACGCAGATTCCCCTCACCCGATCTTCGGCCGCCGTTAACGACCCGACCAGCACGCCTAGCGACCCAGCGACCCAGGCGAAGACCAGCAGTGTCAACGTCACCGCCGGGAGATTGGCGCCAAGATTGACGTGAAACATGAACTTTCCCACCGCGAGGAAAAATAGAATCTGCACCAGGCCCAGCAGCATCAGGCCGTAGATCTTTCCCATGACCAGTTCGAGTCGCGTCACGGGATGAACCATGAGCCGCTTGATGACTCCGTTGCGCCGTTCCGACGCCACGGTCGAGCCGCCGAAGATGAGCAGGTTCATCATCAGATACATCACGAGATTGCCGGGCAGCGAAAAGTTAAAGCCCGAAGGAACGGGCTGTCTTCCGGCGAAACGGGCGGTCAGGCTCACGGGGTTGGGCCGGACCATGATTTCTCGAAGCTTGTCTTCCGAAAGCGTTTCAAGCGTGTTCGTCCCCGTCGCCGCCTCAAGGAGATGACCGTTCATCGCGATCAGCGCTCGCACCAACCGCACCTCGATGAGCGCCGCGTCGGCCTCACCGGAATCTTCGCCGTTGAGGAACTGCAATTTCGTTTGCTTGAGTTGGCGCGCGTTGTCCGTGAACTCGGCGGGGATCCGGATAACGCGCGCGGCCGCCTTCCGCTCCTTCGGCTCGAGGAGCCGCATTTTCTGCGCGCTGAGTTCGTCCAGGAAAATGCGTCCCAGGAAATTTGTGTCTGCGTTTTCGATGAGCACGGGCGGCTTGCGATTGTACGGATCGCCCGGTCCGCGCGCAGCAAAGCCCATGATATATACGAACGCGAGCGGCACGGCGAACAGCCAGATATAAGCGCTCTTGTGCTTGAGAAAGAGCCGCAAGTCCGTGTGACCGATGTCGAGGATGCGTTTCATGCGCGCAAACCGGCTTTGAATCGCCGCCGGAACAGGAAAGCCGCCATCGCAATCAGAACCACACCGGTCACTGCCAGTTTGAGCAGGACCAATGTCCACAGGACGTTCTCGCTGCTGAACTGCAGATTTCGTGCGGTTTCGACAAACCAATTGCTCGGCATCAGCGGCGTGAGGTGATCGCGCAAAAACGCGGGAAGCTGCTGCGGAGGAAACGCGCAGCCCCCAACCAGGCCCAGCGCCATCCCTGCCACATTGGTCAACACCGCCGAGCGCCGCTCGTCCGGAACCAACGCCACCAGAACGGCAAAAAGACCCGCCACGAAGACGGCGTAGCCAAACGCGAGCGATATCAAGGGAACCGGATGCTGCCAGTGAACCCGGAAAATCAAGCCGCCGCCGCCCAGCATGATAGCGCTGCATAGCAGCAGCACTACCACTGCGAACACCACCTTGCCGACGATGAACGGCCCGAGCCGCTGATGCATCGTTTGGTAACGCTCGAAGGTGCCCTTCCGCAGCTCGCGATGCAGGTCCGTCATCGCGTTATTGCCCAGGAAGAGCAGAAACATCGCCGCCAGCCCGAGCAGCAGATAGGCGAACACGTTGGTCGAGTCATCTTGCTTCGATTTCCCGCTTTTGCCGCCTGCGGTCTTGCCCGCGGCGTGGTTCGAGTCGCCGCCATTGGCTTTGCCAGCGCTCGCTTCCTCACCTTGCGGCGTCCCGCCGCTGTCTTCCTTTTCGTAAGTGACGAGCGGCGGGTCGATCAGCTTTTTCGCCGTCTTAAGTTTCTCGCCCGCGCGCTCGATCAACATTGAAACCTTGTGGTAATCCTCCTTGCCTTCAAACACCTCCTGCCATTCGGGGAATTCTGAATTGAAATTGCGCGAGATCGCGTTCAACGCGGTCACGACTGCGCCCAGCAATTCCTCCAGCACCGCCGGGTGAATGGACTCTGCCGGGTTCTTGATCAGCTCCAGGCTGACCGCCTCGCGGGCCGTGAGATAATCGCGCATGAAATGCTCTGGTATGATGAGCACCGCGCTGAGCTTGCTGGCGTTGAGCTGGCGCAACGCGTCCTCACGCTCCAGGAACACAGGTTCGAGATACTTGCCGCCCTCACGCTGGTTCGCCGAGCCACGCAGCACGTCGCTCAGCACGGACTTATCTTCGTCCACCACGGCGAATCGGATGCGGCCCAGCGCGCCGCTATCGGACTTGCCGCCGAACACCATGCCGATCAGCGCGGTCATCGCCAGCGGCACAATGAGGTTGATCAGCCACGGCAGCGGATTGCGCCACGCGCGGCGGAGATCTTTGGCCAGGAGCACGCGGAGCATGCTACTCCCTCAACTCCCGTCCCGTGAGTTGGAGAAACACATCATTCAAGCTGGGCCGCTTGAGAGTGACGTTTTCCACATGCACCGGCAGGCCGAGCAAATCCTTCAGGCACTCCGACGGATCGCGGGCGCCAATCGCCGCGACCACCAGTTGCTTCTCGGACTTTTGAATCACCCGGAACCGGTTGTGAAACCCGTCCCAGGCGTCGGGTGAAGAACCCTTGAAATCCGCCTCGAGCACGAACACGCGGTCGCCGCCCAGCCGCTCCTGCAATTCGCTTAGAGTCCCTTCCGCCAGCACGCGCCCGTTATCGATGATACCGATGCGCTGGCACAGCGTCTCCGCCTCTTCGAGATAGTGCGTCGTGTAAAGAATGGCCGTGCCGGACGCCCGCAGGCTGCGGATAAATTCAAGAATGTTCAGCCGCGCCTGTGGATCGATGCCCACCGTCGGCTCATCCAGCAGCAGCAATTGCGGCCGGTGCAGCAGCGCGCAGCCGAGATTGATCCGCCGCTTCATGCCGCCGGAGTAGGTCTTCACCGCGTCCTTGGCGCGGTCAATGAGCGTCAGCGCCTCGAGCAATTCGGCCGCGCGCGCTTTGGCGTCGCGCGGACCCAGCCCGGCCATCCGGCCCCAGAATTCGAGGTTCTCGCGCCCGCTCAACTCCTCGTAGATTGCAATCTCCTGCGGCACCACCCCCATGATGCTCTTGGCCTTTTGCGGGTCGGACCAGAACGCGGCGCTGGCGACGAACACCTCGCCGGCGTCGGGCTTGAGCAACCCAGAGATCATCGAGATCGTGGTCGTCTTGCCCGCGCCGTTCGGGCCGAGCAGCCCGTATATTTCGCCGGGCCGCACCTCGAAGCTGATGGAATCCACCGCGCGAATCGCGCCGAACGTTTTGGACAGCCGCTCAACCCTCAGCAAGCTCATGCCGCGATGCTACGTCCGCCGCGCGGTCTGACAAGCAGCGATTGTGACCGGATAATGGTCATTTACCTGAACAACTGTTCCGGCCAATATTGGGGCTTGGCGTGTGCGCGGAACTCGCGCCTTGAGATTTCAATGCGTCCACTTTTTCCCGGGTTGGCCGATGTCATACTGGTCCTCCACGCAACCGTGGTGCTGTTTTGTGTCGGCGCCGTGCCGGTCATTTGGTTCGGGTATTTTCGCGGTTGGGCCTTCGTACGCAATTTCTACTTCAGAATCGTTCACCTGCTCTTAATTGGGGTTATCGCGGCCGAGAGCGTGCTGGGTATCATGTGCCCCCTGACCACTTGGGAGGACGCTCTTCGGTCAAGTAACGGCACCGGACTACTGTATCAGAACGGTTTCATCGCGCATTGGCTTCACCAACTGCTTTTTTATGATTTCCCAGCCTGGGTTTTTACTGTCGTATACCTTCTTTTTTTCCTTTTGGTGGCCGTTACGTTCTACTTTGTGCGACCTCAGACCCGGAGATTCCGGAGAAGCATCTAATAGAGCTGGTCACTTGCCGCGGCGCAAAGCGCTCCGATCAAAGGCGGACCGCTACGCAAAAGTTGCGGAGCGAGGCGACGAAGAGCGTTGGTGGCCTCGTTGCGGATTTGGCTCATGCTCCCGTGAGACTCCACGAGATCCGCGAGATGTTGGGGCTTCGCAAAACTGGATTGTCCGTCAGCAGCGCGGAGCATCCGGGCCGCCCAATCACGCGCCTCCGGATCTGGCGAATGCAGTTCAGCCGCCACCATCGACAATAGCGCTGCGTTCGTCAGCACTTCTGGTGAAGCTCGAATAAAAGTATTGCCTGCGATATAATGCGTCCCGAGGTTCGCGCCCTGCAGCCCCTTAAGTAGGACAGGTAAAGCTTCATCGCCGAAGCTCACCAGGGCATCCAGCGTCTCGCCTCGCAGAGCGGGACGACTCTGAAGAAGGTTCGTCAATGCCCCAAAGACCGGTTGTTGCCGGCCGCCTAATCGCCTCAGTACGTTTATCGCCTTACGGGCGACCATTTCGTTTTCATCATTCACGCACGGAAGGAGGGCGGGCACGGCGGGAACTGCCTTGGCTCCCATCGTGTCGATCGCCAAGAGCGTCGAGAATCGTATCTCCGGCTCATGGTAGTTGGTGAGAATCCTCGAAAGCTCGGGAAGGGTGTCGGGACCGATCCATCCCAGCACCGTCAGCGGATAACCCCAATTGCGAGGAGACCCCGTGCGGGACGCTCCGAAGTCCTGGCAGCCGCCAACTCATTCGTCGCCATCGCGACAAGTTGCGGGATAGCGGAGCGTGCAGCCGGGCCGAGCACTCGGAAGGCCACCATGGCTCCCCTGGCGGGAATCTGCTTCAAGAGAAAAGGGACCGCTTCGGCCCCAATGTGTTCCAACGCCTCCTGTGCCTCGGCTCCTCCCTCGATTTCGTCGATGTCCGGCCAGGATTTGGAAGAGTAGAGCCCGCCACTCAGAATTTCGACCCAATGGCTGAGTGGTCGGCCGTTGTAGGTGGGTTCGATTGGCCTGTCTGATGGCTCCCGTTTGTTTTGCGCGGCTCCAACTTGACCGGCGGCACAAGCGAAAAGCATAAACACCACCAGCCTCACAATTGGCTTTATTTTCGGCCCGTTCGCGCTCACGAACCGCCACGATGCCCCCAGCAGTTGCCGTAGCCCCTTCTCATTGGTGCGCGACAGCCGCACCAGAACCACCGGGTGGTTCACATAATGACCGGTGAGGTAGTAGCTGTCCGGGTCGGACTCCAGCAGAGCCGCTCGCAAATCGAAAGGGATGCGAACGGCGAGTGTGTCTCGCTCGGCCGACTGGTGAATCGCCGCACAAGCCGTCAGTTTTCCACGCACCTTGAACGCCGGGGCTCCGTGGAGCGTCCCCTCTTCCACTTCCGGAAGGGCAAGCACCACCCTTCGGACGGCGTCAAAGCTGATGTTCCTTCCCGGCCTCTCGTCCAGACGTGGTCGACGGTGGGCGTTATGACGGATAAGCGAGCGTTTCTTTGACCCTTTAGCTTTCAATCACAAATGAAAGCTGCTCCAGAAATAAGCAGTGTCAATCTGGAACGTCTTGTCCTCGCGATGATGAATTTGTGCGTCGGGCTCCCTCGGCACCTCGTGCGACTCAACCGCGCTGACGACACCACCCCTGTCGCGACCGTGGATGCGAATGATCATCGAAATGCCGCGGAGGTTTATCTTCGTACCTCCGCGGAGGGAATTTGCACTGGCTTCATAAGAATTGGCGGTAATGTTCTGCCGGGGAAAGAAAAAGGGCCACGCCGTAATAACTGGACGAAGCTACAGCTGACCCGTTCCAGAATTTCGCGCCTGGCGATGCAGGGGCGGCGCCATTATGATTTTGAGCCTCCACCGCCAGCCGGAGGAACAGCGTCACCAGCTCGATCGATTGATGCTCAGCAGGGGTCCAGCGGTTACGACGGAGTGTAGAACAGGCTGTAATTGACTCGAAGAATCAACCCGGCCTCGCCCCTCACAGCGAGGTTGGCGACGACTTCCAGATCGGCGGTTCCAGAGCTTTTGTCCTGATTGACGAAGTTCGTTACCTCGGCGCTATCGACGGCCCAGAGCGCATCGCTTCCCGCGCCGTCAAATCCGAAACTCGCGAGGGACACAGTGCAACTGGCGATGGGCGGGGCGGACTGCCCGGTGAAAATCACGGGCCCGACATTGAACGTCAGGGTATCCCTGCCCGTTCCAGCGACATCGCCTCGGAAGCGGCATTCGACTATCCCGCTGAGAACCTGCAGACCGCCCTGCGCAACCCGTGGCGGAATTGTCGGGTTGGGGATGATGTTGTCAACTGAAATGGCCATATAAACACCCTCCTGGATTGGTTAGTGGTTCATTCACCACACGAGCCGTACTCCGCACTGATACAGTGATAAAGAGTTCCTTCTTACACTCCCGCCGATTCGCCGGCGCGACGCGCGTGAGGGAGAATGGGGTCTCGGGCTCACTCATGGAAAGAAGAGTAGCAGAAGCGGCCGTGCCGGTCAATTGCTGTCGAGGGGTCTGCCGAGGGGTCTCCAGGGTTCAGAACAAGGTTTTTAAGGTGTCACGCCGCCCGGCCGGCGTCGCGGCTGGAGAAATTTTTGTTCTGAACCCTGTCCGTGCAGATGTTCATCGAACACGGCAATGCGGGTTGGTGCTTCACCCTCGAAAGGCACCGCAAGAAGAAATCGCGGCGGCCCGGGCGCACCTCACTTCAAGAGAGGCCGCGAGGGCCGCTCTCGTTTGCTCTCTTTAGATGAAACGGCGATCTCCGCCGGATAGGCGGGGTGGTGAGAGTGAGCGGTAACGGCCTCCCAAAAGGTGGCCCAAAGCGAGAGTTTGCCCGAGTCGCGGCGGGGCAGGTTGTCAATTGCCGGTTCACGCACGAAGAGAAACACGACCGTCACCACCAGGAGTGCGCCGAGCATCAGGCGCAGCACCCAGGGTGCAGACATGTAGCGGGTCAGAAAGCCCGCGAACAAGTGGCCGAGCGGCATCCCACCCTGCTGGGCCAGAAGCATAATCGAGAGGACGCGGCCGCGGTTCGCATCGGTGGCGAGGAGTTGATTGGCGGTGTTGCTGGGATTAAGGCTCAGCAACCAACAAGCGCCGCCGGCGACCAATATGATGAGGCTCAGGATCGGTGTCGTGGAGAGGCTGAAAAGCAATCCGATGGCGGCAAAGGCGCACATGGCCAGAGGGATGAGGTGGTGGCGGGGGTAGTAGGAGGGGATGGAGGAGAGCAGGAATGCGCCCAGGATGGAGCCCAGGCCGATGGCTGACAGCATAAGGCCAAAAAGCGTTGGGCCGCCTTTCAGCACGCTTTGCGCGAATACGGGCAGCAATCCCTGCACGGGCGCGGCCAGGAACATGAAGGCCACTCCCATGATGGTCAGGCGCCGAGTGCCGGGGGTCGTCCAAACGAATCTTAAACCCTCCCGGATGTCGTCGTAGATGGACGCTTTCATGGGGCGCGAAGGAGCGGGAGTGCTGGGAATAGCTACGAGCAGGGCAATCAACAGCGGCAGGAATGTGCAGGCATTGAACGTGAAGGCGCCGGCGACGCCGATGGCCCCGATGAGCGCGGCCGCCACCATCGGGCCGCAGAGCCTGGCCATGTTGAACTGGACTGAGTTGAGCGCGATGGCACGATCCAGTTCGGCGCGCGGAACAAGACCAGGCACGACCGAAAGAAAAACAGGGCCATTGAGAGCCCAGACGATCCCTTCGAGAAATGTAAAAAGGATAACGACCCAGGGTGTGGCCCGCCCCATGAACGCCGCGACGGCAAGGCCCGCACCGAGCACGCAAGCCGTCGCCTGCAGGGTGATTAACCAAACCTTCCGGTTGACCCGGTCCGATATCACGCCGGCGAGCAGAGCCAGCAGGAGCACCGGACAGAAGTCCGCGAATTGCAAAACCTCGACGAGAAGGCCCTGATGGGGATTACCGGCGGTTTGGGTCGTAACGGCCCAACTTTGGGCGGCGTTCTCCGTCCAGTTACCGGTGTTGGAGATGCAGGCGCCGACCCAGAAGATCAAAAACGGGCGGTGCCGGAAAACTTGCAAGGGTTTCCCGATAGCCGAGCGAGCCGAACCGCGGACGTTGTCGAACATTAACCACTCGTATCATTTTAGGCTGCCCCGGAAAAGTGATTAACCGGCACACACGAAAGAGGAAAAAACAGGCAGGCCAAATCCGAGACCAACGAACCTTCGACCGCAGAACCGGCGAGCTCAAGGGCTCGCTTTCCGGTTCTGCTCGTTTTACTTTGCTGCTGACGCATTATGGACAGCGCTCGATTCTTGCCGCGGATGAAATGCTGGCATTGTGACTCGGCATCAAAAGCAGCTTGTGTCGTTTGTGGGCTAAGTGGTCATGAAGATTAAACGCGCGCACTCGGAAGAGTATTTTGGAGAGCAGAGGGACTTTTGGTGGCGGCCGGATTTTCTGCGATTGATGGCAAAGCGCTGGCGTCTGTCCGATGCTTCCTCGCTGGCGGACGTTGGTTGCGGGCTGGGCCACTGGTCCACGTTGCTTTATCCATTCCTGAAGCCCCATGCCACGCTGGTCGCAATAGACCCAGAGAGAAAATGGGTCAAGGAGGCTCCTGCGCGATTTTTTGCCCGATTGCCAGCTGTCAATAGAGACAGATTCACCTTCAAAAGAGGCGACGCCAGCGCCCTGCCGCTGCCATCCGACACATGCGACGTTGTGACGTGCCAAACCGTTCTTATGCACCTGGGTGATCCCTTTGGAGCCTTGCGTGAGATGGTGAGAATTGCGAAACCTGGCGGCATCATTATTGCGGCTGAACCCAACAATCTGTTCAACCTCATGGCGTTCTCATCCATAACGGCGGATGAACCCGTTGACTCGATTGTCCAGCGATTTGAATTCTGGCTCAGATATCATCGTGGAAGGAAATTGGCCGGTGCCGGAGACAACACCATCGGCGACTTGTTGCCCGGCATGTTTGGCAGGTTGAGATTAACGGACATTGCGGTAACGCTTTCGGACAGAGCCGCTCCGTTGATTCCACCTTATGAAAGCCAGGAGCAAAAAATACTGATCAAGGAGGCGAAGGAATGGAAGAAGACGAAAACCGGGCCGTGCGACGCAAAAGCATTGCTCAAATATGCGGCCGCAGGCGGGGCCAGCAAAGAATCGATGGAAAATGGAACACGGCTAATCTTTGAAATGATGAATGAAGAACTGATTGAAATCGAAAAGAAAACATTTCACACGGCAGGCGGTGGCATGCACTTTCTGGTTTCTGGTCGCAAACCGCCGTTGTGACTCGGCAGCAAAAGCAGTTTGAAACGGGGTCAAAACGAGGGGCAGTTAATAAGGTTGACAGATACGGGGAAGGGTTGCGACAGGTGAATCTCGTTAACTAACCGCTATCCGCACTCCGCTTCAAGATATTACATCTCAAACGAGCCGATAGCGTTGGTATTGCATCCAGATTGCCTTGTTGGTCCTGCAAAAGGAACCCGTGTTTACTTGTGCGGACGGCGGTGTTTACTACCGACGTACGCGACGTCTATGCAATGTCACACGACAATGTATCATCGCAAGCTATTGCGGGCATTAAACTTGCATATTAAAGAAACGGAAAGTGCCCGCTTTCCAGAGTGGCACAACAACGGCACCTCAGTCCCTACTTCAAGGCCGGTACGACCTTCCGTGCCGTAACGAAGCACATGCGGGGGTGTCCATTCACCAGTCCAACTCGACACCGATTCTGTCCACTGGTTACCTAAGAATTGGATAGCTCATCGTCTAAAAACTATACACTTATGTCCCATGCCTATCTAGGAATGGGACAGATCATCGTCCACAGAATTATACACATCGGATACGACTGATGGTTTTTTCACCAGTATCCCGCTGGCAGAGTGAGTAATTCGACATTGGCATTGGTCATGCTGTCAATTTTTCAACAATTTGTCATCCATGAATATGAAAGAAACAGACACCAGCGGAGGCAAGCGAGTGCTCGTGGTAGACGCTGATCAAGACTTTCGCCGGTACATCACTGATTGTCTCGAAGCCGAGGGCATTGTCTGCATCACCGCGACTTCGGTTTCAGAGGCGCTCGAGGCCTTGGCGCGAAACAAGGTTTCGGTCGTGCTTGTGGACTGGTTCCTGGACCATGTGGCCACTGAAGTTGTGCGGAAAGCGCGCTCAATCTCTGAGTTAATGCCGATTATCGTTATGAGCGGCAAGTCCTACAACGTGAAGATGGATGCCCTGTTGGCGGATGCGGATGAATTCTTGGAAAAGACCCTCGGGGGTAGCGCCCTGGCAAACCGGGTCAAGCGTTGGATGGGCCGATTCGAAGCCGCTCCCGATGTCTTCCTCCCCCAACGCGAGGAAGACATCCTGCTGCTGGACGAGGTCAAGTACCGCTACATCCGGCATGTAGTTCAGCTTGTGGGCAATAACATTTCGCTGGCTGCGCAGAAACTGGGCGTTCACCGCCAAACCATCTCCGCAGCCATGGCGACCGAAGAGGTTGAAGTTGGCACGGCCGTTAACGGCGCGGAGCCAATCAAGCTCTCTACAACTCGAGGAGGAATTGAGACAAATGACAAACAATAGACATCCCGTTTCACCAAGCTTCGAACCACCCCGGACCGGAGGTGCGGAGGCGCCCTGGGTTGGGCACGATTTGAGCGCCGAACAGTTTGAGGTCCGCGGCCAGCGAATCCTGCTCGTTGACGACGAGGAGCCACTCCGCGCGTGTGTCCGTATGATGCTCGAGCTCGAAGGGCATCAGGTCACCGAGGCCAGAAATGGCGCCGAGGCGCTGAACTTATTCGATATAGGTGAGTTCGACCTTGTCATCACGGACTTCGAGATGCCAGTGATGGAGGGCAACAAGCTTGCGATCGGCATCAAGTTTTTGGTTCCGTCGCTGCCGATCCTGATGATTTCTGCTTCGGAGAGGGCACGTCGCGACGTCGAAAACCCGGTGGACGCTGTGCTGAAGAAACCCTTCACGGTGACTGACTTGCACGGTGCGCTCGGAAAACTGTTGTCGGCCCGACCTAATCCCGCTCAACCCGCCACGGTTCCTAGTTTGGAGACTCCCTCCGTGAGTTTCGTCCCAGAGCGACAGCTGGTTGCCGCGCTGCCGGCGTGACGGTTTCGGACTGCCGAAGCCGCGGGTGACAGTTTTCTGGCTCGCCAAGAAGGTCTCGCTGCAAAATTTATTTGCGTTCGTTTTCATTTCATTTAATATTCAACCATATGGTTGAATATCATTCGAAGGTGTTGGACCGAACCTTTGGGGCGCTGGCGAATCCGACGCGGCGGCGGATTTTGGCGCAACTGTCGAAGGGGGACGAGTGCGTGACGGAGCTGGCGCGGCCGCAGGCGATATCGCTGGCGGCAGTGTCGAAGCATTTAATCGTTTTGGAAAAAGCAGGGTTAGTGAAGCGGCGGCGCAAGGGGCGGGTGCATTCGCTGGCGCTGGAGGCGAAGCCGATGCAGGAGGCGCGGTCGTGGATCGATCGGTATCGGGAATTTTGGGAAGGGAATCTGGATCAGTTTGAAAAATATTTGGACGAACTACAAAAGCAGGAAACGAAAGGTAATTATGAGCACAAAGGCAACTATGTCTGAACCCAAGAATCCACAGCGAGAGCACAAAATCGTATCGCGAGAGGAATGGCTTGCAGCCCGGCTCGGTCTGCTCAAGGAGGAGAAGGAGCTAACACAGCGCAGCGACGAGCTGGCGCGGCGGCGGCAGGAGCTGCCGTGGGTTCGGATCGACAAGGGGTATCGATTCGAGACCGACGAGGGGAGCGCCTCGCTGGCAGACCTCTTCCGAGGACGCTCGCAGCTCCTTGTCTATCACTTCATGTTCGGGCCCGACTACACGGCGGGCTGTCCGTCCTGCTCGGCGATCGCGGATGGGTTCGACGGCTTCGCCGTCCACCTGGCGAACCACGACGTCACGCATTCGGCGGTGTCGCGGGCCCCCCTCGCGAAGCTGCAGGCGTACAAGCGGCGGATGGGCTGGAGCTTCCCCTGGGCGTCCTCGCTCGGCGGGGACTTCAACTTCGACTTCAATGTCTCGCTCACCGAGAAGCAACAGCGCGAGGGGACCGTCGAATACAACTACCGGCGCGAGCCCGCGTGGACGGAACGCGGGATCGGCGACTCAATGACCAAACGCGGCGAAGGACCCGTCGCCGAGCACGCGGCCATGACCGGAACCGACGTGGCCACGTACACGCGCGAGAGGCCGGGCATGAGCGCGTTCGTGCTCGAGGATGGCGTCGTCTACCACACCTATTCCGCCTATGCGCGTGGGCTGGACGGCCTGTGGGGAATGTACCAGTGGCTCGACCGGGCACCCAAGGGGCGCAACGAGACGGGCACCTGGTGGCGCCGCCACGACGAATACGCGCCGCTTGCTCAAAACGCCGGCTCGTGTTGCCACGCGGCGGAGGCGCGCGCGTGAACGCCCGCCACTGCTGCCAAATCAAGACGCGAGCCGGCGACAACGCCCGCCGGCCCGCGTCGCGGCTGCGCCGTGGCGGGGAGGCTGCTGGCTGGATCGTTTCGAGCGTTACGCTGGCACTGCTTCCCAAGTGTCCCGTCTGTGTGGCGGCGTATGTGGCCCTCGCGACCGGCATCGGGATCTCTTTGCCGACCGCCACGTACCTGCGGGCGATGCTGGTGGTATTGTGCGCGGCGTCGTTGGTTCTCATTGCTGCGAGACGACTGAGGAGTTGCATTGTGCGGGGAGCCGGCCAGCAGTGAGCCTTCATGTGAGCCTGACAACACTGACGAAAGATAATTGCAGGTCTTGGCTGCAGTGCTCTGGTAGGACGTGGCTTGCTTCAAACAGCCGGTGTGACCGGCGACGCATCGGAGGGTTCAGCCCATAGTTTGGGTGATTCGCTCGGACAATACGGCCGCCCCCCCCTGCTGCGATCCAGTGCGGCCATTCGCTAATGGAGCGCCACCAGAGCCCGAGGGGCTTGGGAATTTTGGCGGGACTCGCATTCGATAGGCCACCGGTTGACTGCCGAGTGGTTTCTCTGCTTACGACTAAATATGGCTGCCCTGCGAACGGCTTGCACGCGCGGCCAGATCGTCGGCGCTCATGATGATGTCGCGGTAGCTGCCGCCGGCTGGAATCATTGGAAACACGTTTTCCTCCCCTTCCACGATCACGTCCAACAGATACGGCTCGTCGGGGTCGGCGAGCATGCGGCCAAACGCCCCCGGCAGCTCAGTTTTTCGAGTGACCCGTTCGGCGCGGATGCGATAGCCCGCGGCGATCGTCACGAAGTCGGGATAAATATCGATTTCACCCTGCGGTTTCACTGCCATTATGGGATCCGACATGCCCGACCCGGAACGGTGGCCATCATAAATCATGTCCTGCCACTGGCGCACCATCCCCAGCCACTGGTTGTTGATGATCACGACCTTGACGCCGATGCCGAACCGGCGGCAGGTGGCCAATTCATGGACGGTCATGTTGAGCGAACCGTCGCCGTCAATATCAATCACGGTTCGACCGGGGCAGCCCACCTTGGCCCCGATGGCAGCTGGCAGGCCGTAGCCCATCGTCCCAAACCCGGAGCTGCTCAGAAACGAACGAGGCTGTTTGGAGTGGTAGTGTTGCATGGCCCACATTTGGTGCTGGCCGACCCCAAGCGTGATGATGGCCTCACCACCGGTTAAATCGCTCAGCAAGCGGATGGCGTGTTGCGGTTTTACATTCACCGATGCCGGAACTTGAAGAGGGTATTGCTCGCGCAACGACGCCAGATACTTTCGCCACTCGCTGTAATCGCCTCCGTCGGCACGCTCGGCCAGTTGCGCCAAAGCCACCGCCAGATTCGCGCAGATGGGCAGAGTCACCGTCTTGTTCTTATTCAGTTCATCGCGATCAATGTCTATGTGAATGATCTTACCCTGTTTGATGAATTCGCGGACATTTCCCGTCACGCGGTCATCGAAGCGCACGCCCGTCGCGATAACCAAATCCGCCTCGTTGACGGCGATATTGGCATATTTGCTGCCGTGCATGCCGAGGCAATGGAGGGCCAACGGATGTTGCGGCGGAAACGCCCCCCAACCCATGAGGGTGGTGGTGACGGGGCACTGGAGGCGTTCGGCCAACTGCAACAATTGTGCCGCGCTGTCAGACGAGACGATACCGCCCCCCGCGTAAATGACCGGACGCCTGGCTTCAGCCAGCATACGGCAGCACTCGCCAAGTTGAGCCTCGGTGAGTCCGCCGATTTCAGGCTCTGGCGCTTCGATTATGGCCGGAATGCGGGGTGGCGTGTAATTACCTTCCGCGTCGCGCGGATACTGTTGCTGAATATCTTTGGGGATATCGATCAACACCGGCCCCGGACGATTGCCGCCAGCAAGCGCGAAGGCCTCTCGCACCACTTCGGGGATATCCGTCACCTTCTTTACCAAATAGTTCTTTTTGGTGATGGGCCTGGTCACGCCCACGATATCCACCTCCTGAAAGGCATTCTTGCCCAGCAGATGGGACGGCACATTGCCGGTAATCGCGACGATGGGAATGGAATCACTATGGGCATCGCCAATACCCGTCACCAGGTTCGTGGCTCCCGGTCCCGAGGTCGCAAGGCAAACACCCACCTTGCCGGTGGCCCGGGCATAGCCCTCCGCCGCATGAGCCGCACCTTGCTCGTGTTCCGTGCGAATGCAACGGATGTCGAATTCGCACAGCACATCGAAGATTTCCAGATTCGCGCCGCCGGGATAGCCGAAAAGCGTATCCACGCCCTCGGCACGCAGGGCCTTGGCCAGCAACTGAGCCCCGCGCAACGCGCCCGCGCGCTGTGCGGGCTTGATGTCGGCCAGCTTCCCGCCGGAGACCGTACCCACGTTCTGGTAGGTGACATTGTCTTCCATGTGCCTCGTGTCGCTCATAAACAATTGGCTCAACCGAATTCTCCGGCTCAGCTTTCGTCATCGGGCGCCAGATACGAAACAGACGACGCCGCTGCCGGCCTCCATTTGGACTTTAGCGGCTTTAACAATCTGCGGGCAATTTCTTATTGAGTGCCAAATTATAGATTCGGCCATCCCGCGAGCAGGAAAATGGCAAGAAACCCCTCGCTTTGCCGCGCTACACCGGCTAAGAATCGGCGAGCGCGCCTCGCTCGCCCGTGGGATGAAACCGCGGATGCGCGAGCCGCCCTAACCCCAATATGAACCGACGAGATTTCCTGAACACCACCGGAACCTTGGCCCTCGGCCTCACCGCAACCCCCTTCTTAACCGCAACCGCCGCCGACAAACCGCCGCCTTCCGCCAGCCACCTGCCCCGCTGGCGCGGATTCAACCTGCTCGAGAAATTCACCAAATGGGAGAACGGCAACCCGCCGTTCCAGGAAAGCGATTTCATCATGATGGCCGAGTGGGGCTTTGATTTCGCGCGCCTGCCGATGTCGTACCTGTGCTGGACCGACCCCGCGGACTGGCTCAAGCTGCGCGAGCCGGAGTTGAACCACGTCGATGCGGCGGTCGAGCTGGGCCGGCAGCACGGCATCCACGTCAACCTGAACCTGCACCGCGCCCCCGGCTATTGCGTTAACCCGCCCAAGGAGCCGCTGGACCTGTGGAAAGATGACAAAGCGCTCGAGGCCTGCGCATTTCACTGGCAGCACTTCGCGCTGCGCTACAAAGGCATCCCGAACGAACGACTGAGTTTTGATTTGTTGAACGAGCCGCCCGCTGTGCCGGAAGCGACCTACGTGCGGGTGGTCGAACACCTGGTGCAGGCGATCCGCCTGGAAGACCCGCAACGGCTCGTCATTGCCGACGGACTGAAGTGGGGGAACGACCCTATCGCCAGCCTGGCCAAGCTGGGGATTGCGCAGAGCACGCGTGGTTATTACCCGATGCAGGTGACACATTACAGAGCAAGCTGGGTTCACGGTGAGGGCTGGCCGGAGCCGACCTGGCCGTTGAAGGAAGGCAACAGGATCATCGACAAACAAGTCTTGCGGGCCGAACGCATCCAGCCCTGGAAAGAAATTCAGAAGCAAGGCGTCGGAGTGCACGTCGGCGAATGGGGCGTGTTCAACCGCACGCCGCACGCAGTGGCGCTCGCGTTCATGCGGGACTACCTGGACCTTTGGCGGGAAGCCGGCTGGGGCTGGGCGCTGTGGAACCTGCGCGGGAGCTTTGGCGTGCTGGACAGCCAACGAGAGGACGTGAACTACGAGGATTTCCGCGGACACAAGCTGGACCGCCGGATGTTGGAGGTGCTGCGGGGATAGCCTCTCACGCTATCGCGGCCATTCAGCCCGCGGGTCTTTTCACCGCCGTTATCCCCAGCCGGCTGGGCTGGGCTAAGGTATTCGCGCCCGCACCCCTGCGCCGTGAGCATCTCACTTTTTGGAAGGGTCAAAATAGGAGGGGACGTGAGGGAATGGCAGCGACCAACGAGCAACAATTATGTTCCCGACAGGGCTGTCCGCCGTCAGACAGCTTTTGTCGCACAATATATAGTAGAGGGCTGTGTCGCCAACGCGACCGGCCCGAAAATACAAAACCTGGAAATAAAGTCGCCATGAAAACCCGGCTATGCGCACTTCGGGCGCTCACAGCTCCCTGTTCAAGCCCTTGCTCGGCTGCCCGCTGCCCCCTCCCGCCCGATCCGGCTCCCCGGATTTTAACACTCCTTAACACTGCTTAACACTGCTTAACACTGCTTAACACTAAATTTTTTTCAACGCCAAAATCCCACGCTAATACCCCCGCCCCTTGCCGCAACCCCGGCTCCTTGAAAGTGAAAGGGTCTGGTCTGGCCACCATCGGCCCGCCGAACCCGCTCAAAAAGTGAGATGCTCACCCCTGCGCCAAAGTCCTAATTTTTCTCTGGCCTGAGAACTCCTTTGCTGTAGTGTGGCGGCTTCGTAATAAGGACATAAAGATTATGGAACCTAAGGCTGACATTGCGTTGATTGGGCTGGCGGTCATGGGCCAGAACCTGATTTTGAACATGAACGACCACGGCTTCACCGTGGTGGCCTTCAACCGGACCGTCTCGAAGGTTGATGATTTTTTGAACAACGAGGCCAAGGGCACCAGCGTGATCGGCGCGCACTCCCTCCAGGAGATGGTCGCGCTGCTCAAGAAGCCGCGTCGGGTCATGCTGATGGTCAAAGCCGGCCAGGCGGTGGACGAATTCATCGAGCATCTGCTGCCGCTGCTCGAAGCCGGCGACATCATTATTGACGGCGGGAACTCGCTGTTTGAAGACACCATCCGCCGCACGAAATATGCCGAATCGAAGGGCTTGCTTTACATCGGCACCGGCGTGTCCGGTGGTGAAGAAGGCGCGCGGCACGGGCCGAGCATCATGCCTGGAGGCTCGCCGGCAGCGTGGCCGCACGTGAAGGGCATCTTCCAGAAAATCGCCGCGAAAGTGGAGGACGGCTCGCCCTGCTGCGATTGGGTGGGCGAAAACGGCGCCGGCCACTATGTCAAAATGGTCCACAACGGCATCGAGTACGGCGACATGCAGCTCATTTGCGAGGCCTACAACTTGATGAAAACGGGGCTGGGAATGACCGCGGACGACATGCACAAGGTCTTTGCCGAGTGGCAGCAGGGTGAGCTGAATTCCTACCTGGTTGAAATCACTCGGGACATTCTCGCGTTTAAAGACACGGATGGCCAACCTCTGGTGGATAAAATCCTTGACAGCGCCGGCCAGAAAGGCACCGGCAAATGGACGGTCATGTCTTCACAGGAATTGGGTATTCCGATCACGCTGATCGCCGAAGCCGTTTATGCGCGGATGGTCTCGGCCTTGAAGGAAGAGCGGGTCGCCGCCACAAAGAAACTGCACGGACCGAACCCGGCAATCAGGGGCGACCGCGCCAAAGTGGTCGAAGACATCCGCAAAGCGCTGTACGCCTCGAAAATTATTTCCTACGCCCAGGGCTACATGCTCATGCGCGCCGCGGCGAAGCAATACGGTTGGAACCTGAACTACGGCGGCATCGCGCTGATGTGGCGCGGCGGGTGTATTATTCGCAGCATCTTCCTGGGGAAGATCAAGGAAGCGTACGACCGCAACTCAAAGCTTTTGAATCTGGCGCTCGACCCCTTCTTCCGGAAGGCCCTGAACGGCTCGCATCGCTCCTGGCGCAACGCTGTGTCGGCGGCAGTCAAAAAAGGCATCCCGGTGCCGGCGTTCAGCACGGCGCTCGCCTTTTACGACGGTTACCGCAGCGAACGCCTCCCAGCGAACCTCCTTCAGGCCCAACGCGATTACTTTGGCGCCCACACTTACGAACGCCTGGACCAACCCCGCGGCCAGTTTTTCCATACGAACTGGACTGGCCACGGCGGCGCGGTGGCTTCCAGCACCTATACGGCGTAGGGATTTACGATTTAGAGCTCTTTCCGCGGCGGGTCGGCTGGAGTGTCCACGTGGTGCATCTTGATTTGGCGGAAAGCGGCCGAGGTTTGCCACGAGGCCAGGCCAAAGGGCTTCGACATCTCGATCTCGCCCGGCCGCAAAGAAATCTTTTTGCCCGCGGTATTCACGTCGATCAGTTTCTTGTCGTCGAGCCAGCCCTCGATGCGGCCTTCAGTGATTCGGAGCCGGAGGCGGTACCAGCGGCCGCTTTCAAAACTGACGTATTTCATCGTCTCATTCTCGGAAGCGTCCATGCCATCGAGGCTGGAGATGCCTACCAGCGACCCGCCCCAGCCACCCACGATCAGGCTGCAGAAACTGTCGCGGACCGGGACGGTCATACCGCAGAAAAAGTCGGAGCCCATCACACGCATCGCGTCCAGTGCGATTTCGTAATTCATCTTCGGAAAATCGTTTGTCCAATTCAGGCCGGTGAACGGATCTCCCATGTTCAGCACAAGCAAACCGGAACGGCATTCGACCTCGCCGCGGCCCGCGAAGAGGGTTTCCTTCCAGCCGGTGAGAGTGTGGCCATCGAACATCTGTTCCCAGCCTTCGCCGGCGAAAAGAGCGGACGGTTTGGCCGCGGCCGCGGCCAGTGAATCGCTCGTGGAGGTTGCCGAGGTTGTGGCCGGAGCCTCCGCTTTCCGCTCTGCGGCCGGCAGGGATGCCGCAGGTTTGGGCGGTTCAGACGAACAAGCGTGCAGGAAAAGGACGCCACACAAGAGGGGGGCCAGCCGGAGGAATGGGTTTGCGTTGCTCATAAGCTGCTGGTTGATATTCTAAGCTTTGAAACGCGGCTCGGCTAGCGCTTAGTGCCGGGCGCGCAAATGCAAAATGGAAACTCGAAAATGACCGGATCACCCATGAGTTTTGCTCCGTTTCTGAACGCCAGGCTGGACGGGGTGGTGCTGTCGATCAACCTGCAGCCGCGCGCATCGGCGAACGAGATTGGCGAGACGCTGGGCAACGAATTGCGCATCAAGGTTACGGCGCCGCCGGTGGATGCCGCCGCCAACGAGGCGTTGGTCCGGTTGCTGGCCGAAAAACTGGAGTGCCCCCGCGGTCAGGTGGAATTGCTCCGGGGACACACCTCCCGCCATAAAACCATCAAGGTGCATGGCATGTCGGCCGAGGACGTGCTGGCGCGACTCTCCGACGCGCGGCAGTGATGGCACGACAAAAGCTCCGTGCACGATGATGTCGTTGCAGAAACCACTCCCCTGCCCCGGACGCGCCGCGAACCCGGCGAGTCAGCGTAATTCTCAATCTTCAATCCTCAATTTTCAATTTTCAATTCGGGCGCCTTGAACTCGCTCGCCACTATCATCGACAGCACCGGCTTCTGGGCCCCGTGGTGCTATGTCTTGCTGTTCCTGGCCGCCTCGGTCCTTATGATCTGGCGGCTGGAAGCAATGAATGCGGGCGGCGTCGAAGGCACCGTGTTGGGGACTCTCGTGATGCCTTATTGTTCCGGCATGGGCAACCTGATCTTCGCGTTCGTGCTAGGGGTAAAAGGCGGGCCGGGGGGAGACGTGCTCACCAACTGCCTGGTCAACAACGTCACGAACCTTACGCTGCTGATTGGGGTGCCGACGATGCTTTGGGGAATGAACGTGCTGCCGGCGCTTAGAGCCAAGGGTTCCAAGAAGAACCAGCGCAAGAAAGAGCAGGAACACAAGGTCAACCGCCTGTCGCTGCTGCTGACACTGGCCGCGGTCCTGTTTTTCACCGGAGCGGTCTGGGCGCTGGCGCGCCACGGCAAGCTGGATTTATCTGACGGCCTGGTGCTCGTCGGGCTCTTTCTATTCTGGCAATGTTTCCACGTATTCGAAGTGCTCAAGAGCAACGTGCGGCAGAACAAATCGTTTGGGTGGATGCTGCCGTTGGACCTGGCGTTGCTGGCTGTCGGCGCCTATGGGATTTACGTCAGCACGGACTGGCTAGTGGACTGGCTTTCCAAAATCCAAACCGGCGGGTTAATCAGCGCAAAGTATCTCGGGTGGCTAAGCGGGTGGCTGAATGTGGTGCCGAACGGACTGCTCGCGTTTTACTACGCCTGGAAAGGCAACCCGGAAGTGGTTTACACCTCCCAGGTTGGCGACGGCCACATCTGTATCCCGCTTTGCATTGGCATCTATGCGCTCTATCAACCGATCGCCGTGGCGCCGTTTTTTCAGACCGGGATTTTCATTCTGCTGGCGGCAGCCGCTTTGCACTTTGTTTTGATCGCCGTGTTCGGCCGGCTGCCACGGTTGATGGGGTGGGTCCTGAGCGCAGGCTACGTGGTCTTTCTGTACACCGGGCTGATGAAGTAGGGTGACCGCCCGCGCTGGACCGCGTCATTGCGTTAAGAACTCTGACTGAATCGTTACGGCTGGGCTTCGACGGGGTCGCTGCGGATTTTGTCACTTAGCTCCACGAAAGGCACCTGGGCGCCCAACCAAAGCGAATCCTGGGTGATGCCGTCCATAGATTGGACGGTGTTGTTGCATATCAGGAAAATCCCCTGCCCCAACACCATGAAAGATTCGAACCCGGTTCCCACTCCGTGGCGGGCGAACTCGAAATCGCCGACGTTGTATCCCTTGGCCAGCAAACCGCTCTTCAGAGAGCCGGCGTCCGTCAGAAAATTCTCCTGAAATCCCTGTTTGCGGGGGCCGCTGTAGGCGAGCAAGTGGACTTTTTTGTATGCCAGCGAAATCACGGCCCACTCGTCAAAAACGACTTTTTTATACCGGGCGTTCATCTGTGCGGCGCACGACTGAATCAGTTTGTTGACCTGGTCAAGTGTCATAGCGAATGTTTAGAAAATCAGCGCACAGTAGAGCAATTCCAGGGCCGTTGGACAAGTGAATTTTGGGTGAGTTCCTGGTGAAGCGGCGATACGCTACTGGCCGATGAACCGTGTGGAACTGCGGCATATTCCACTAAAGGCCCCGGACCGTTTTTTCGGTCTCCGGAAAGCCCTTCCGCCAGTTGTGCTGATGGGGTTTCTCCTCGCTTTCCTGTTGGTGTTGGCGCGCCTTTGTTTATCCGTTTCCGCCTTCTCTCAGGCGCGCTGGCCAGAGGGACTATTGCTGGTGCTGGCAACGGCGACCACCCTGGTCTCGTTGATGCGCCAATTGCCCGGTCAGAATGTGCTCCTGGCCTCGCTCGTGGTCGTGCTCACTGCGGGAGCAGTGGAGAGCCTCAATTCCATCGTGGGAATCCCGCTGGGTCCGTGCGTCTGTGGCGAACGCATTGGCCGGCAATTATTCTGTATGCTCCCCTGGCCCGTGCCGCTGATTTGGCTCGTGACCCTGCTCAACTCGCGCGGCCTTGCGCGCCTGGTGCTCCGGCCTTGGCGTCATGGCCGCAATTACGGATGGTGGCTTCTGGCGTTGACTGTCCTGCTGACCGTCCTGTTCGATTTCGGCCTGCAACCATTCGCCACCAAAGTCGAGCAATACTGGTCCTGGAAACCGACTCGGCTGCCAACCGACTGGTACGGCGCTCCCTGGGTAAGTTTCCTGGGCCGGGGAGTGGCGATGCTTGTGCTCGCGGCCTTCGTGACCCCCTTACTTCTCAACAAGAAACCAGTCAGACCTCCGCCAGACTATTATCCTGTCGTCGTTTGGTCGTCTCTCAATCTTCTGTTTTTTACCGGCGCCGTAGCGGGCCACCTTTGGGCCGCGGCAGTTCTCATTGGTCTGGGGACTCTGTTGGCAACCGGCTTGGCGATCCGTGGAGGCACCTGTTCGACGACCGACGCGAGGTGAGGTCACGACAGCGAGCCGCAACGGACGTCCCCCCGGCTTATCTTCGATCAGCAATCGATCCGTTCTTCTGCATTCCCCCATCACTCCATCACTCCTCCCCTCCATTCCCCAACCCAAATCGACTGCGAGGACGAGAAAGAGGAAGAGGATGAAGTTCTTATGAGGGGCGCGGCTCCGGCTCGACGCGTTTGGTCAGTTTGAGGCGCGCCACTCTCATGCCGTCGAGCTCTTCGACGCAAAGCTCGAAGAGGCCCACGGTGAGAGCATCGCCCGTTTTTGGAAATCCCCCCAGCCGGTGCGTCACCCAGCCGCTCACGGTGGTAATGCCCTCTTCCTGCAGTGGCGCTCCGACCAGTTCCTCCAGCTCGAATAAAGGAAGGGAGCCGACGACACTCCAACTGGTCTCGCTCAGCCGCACCACCGGTGGCTTTTCCTGGTCGAACTCGTCCTGAATTTGACCCACCAATTCTTCGAGGATGTTTTCCAGTGTGACCATGCCCACCGTCCCGCCGTATTCATCAACGACGATGGCCAGGTGCAGTTTCCGCTCGAGAAACAATTGCAAAAGATTTTCCAAATGTGCGGTTTCGGGCACGTAGATAAGTTTGCGTGCCGCGGGCAGCAAGTCGGCGCCGGTGCGCGCTTTGAGGCGCAGGGCATACAGGTCTTTGATGTGGACCACGCCGAGGGTTTTGTCGAGGTCACCACGCTCGCAGAGTGGGAACCGTGAGTACCGGGTTTTCTCGGCAACATCCAGGCACTCCGTCAAGCTGGCCTCGGTGTCGAGGCTGATGATTTCGTGCCGGGGGCGCATCACTTCGCGGGCGACACGGCGGCGGAGGTCAAAGGCGTTGCGAAGGATTTCGCGTCGGAGAGATGGCCCGCCCGCGCGTTTTTGGACGGCCGCCAGCAATAGTCGCAACTCCTCCTCGGAGTGGAGGCGCTCGGTGTCCGTCCCCGATTCGACCCCGACCTGCCGCAGCAGCCATTGAGAGGCCCAGTTGAGTGCCAGCACAAATGGATAGGAAGCGCGGTAAAACCAGAGGAGCGGCCAGGAAATCCAAAGGGTGACCGTCAGCGGTTTCTGGATCGCCAGCCACTTGGGAGCCTGTTCCCCAGCGCTGATGTGGAGGAAGGTGAGCGACGAGAACCCGACGGCGAACGCGAGCAAACTGCGCGCTTGCCCAGACTCGATGTGCAACCAGCCAAAAAGAGGCCCGAGCAGGACGACAAACACCGGCTCGCCAATCCAGCCGAGCCCGAGGCTGGCCAGGGTGATGCCCAACTGCGCCGCGCTGAGCGACGCATCCAGCCGCCGCAGAATGAAATCGGCGACCTGCGCGCGGCGGTGGCCGCGGCGGATCAGCGGCGTCAACTGCGTATCCCGGATTTTGACCAACGCGAATTCGGAAGCGACGAAGAACGCGTTGAGCAGGACCAGAACGACCACGGCGAGCAACCGCAGGGCGATCAGAGCTGCGTGGGACCAATCCATGCTAAATGCTCACCTCCCCGAAAATCAGCTTGAGCACGTCTTGAAGACTGAGCAGGCCGATTTCGCGCCGGTCCCGGGCCAGCACGATGGCCAGGCGCTGCCCGCTGCGCTGCATCCGTCGGAGGGCGACTTCCACGCGCAAGTCTTCCTCGAGGTAAAGGGCGGGCTTGAGGTGGTCCGCGACGGGCCGCGCCGGGTCCAGGTGGGCATGATACAGCAGCGGGTCGAGGTTCACCAATCCCAGGATGCGAGGCTGGCCATCCCGCGTTTCCCACACCGGCAGACGAGTCAGCTTGTGTTCGCGGCAAAGTGCCAGCACCCGGCTGATCGGCGTCTGGGCCGTCACCGTGACGGCGTTTTCGAGCGGGGCCATAGCCTGCCGCACCGTCAGGCTCTCCAAATCCAGCACGCGGTTGATCATCGCCCGCTCCTCTGAGGTAAAGGTCTGGGCCGATTCCTGCATGACCAGTCGCAGCTCCTCACGGTTTCCGAACAGGTGCCCGGTAAAAACCTTGCCACCATGCCAGCGCAGCGAGAGATCCGAAAAACCCTCGACCAGGGCTACCAGCGGCCGCAAAGTGAAATGCACCAGGCGAAAAGGCCGAGCCAGGAAAATGCACAGCCGGGTGGGGTAGGCTCGAAACAGCATCTTGGGGAGCAGGTCGAAGAAAGCGAAAAAAAGAAAAACGAGCACCAGATATACTGCAACGAACCAGACAAAATGGCGGTTGCCCAGGACACGAAACAACAGCACGACCAGCCAGCCCAGAATGAGAAAATTGGCGACGGTATTGCCGACGAGGATAGTCCAAAGGAAATTCTCCGGATGCTCGAGGTAATCATGCAGGACCTGGGCCGAACGCCGTCCTGCCCGGATCTGTTGCCGGATCCGCAACCGGCTCAACGCAAACACCCCAGCCTCCATGCCCGACAGGATAAAGGACAGGACCAGGCAGGATACGAAGATGAGCCAGATAAGGAGCGCGCGGTTCATTTCAACCCTTCCGCGCCCCTTCGCGTGCCACGGACTCGACCAGCAGCTCACGGACGCGCCGTTCGTCGGTCGTTTTCGCTGTAAGCTTAAGACCGCGAAAAGTCGCCGTGTCACCAGGGTTCGGGACCACTTCGAGCAAGCTCATCAGCAAGCCGCCCATGGTTTCCACATCCGGGACGTCCCCGAGCGGTGGGTATTCGCGCCGAAAGTCGTCGAGCCGCAGCCCGCCGCTCAGGCGCCAGCGGCCCGGGCCGAGTTTTTCCAGGACCAGACCTTGCGGCTCGTCTTCGCTGCGAATCTTGCCGATCATTTCTTCCAGGATGTCCTCCATGGTGACTATGCCCGCGGTGCTGCCGAACTCATCGAGCACGATGGCCAAGCCGCGCTGCTGCCGCCGCAGACTCTTTAACAGTTGCTGGAGATTCATCGACTCGGGCACAAAGGAAGGAAACTCGATCGCATCGGCCAAATCGATCTGGAGGTCGAGCAGCAAAGCGCGAGTGTTCAGGATGCCGACAATGGTGTCGGGAGTTTCATCATAAATCGGAAGCCGGCGGTGTTTGTGCTTGCGCGCAGCAATTAGCATTTCTTCGAGCGACAAATCGTCGGAAATCGCCGCCATTTGCGAGCGCGGTTTCATCACCTCCTTGGCGGTGCGGCGGTCCAGGTTGATGATTTGGAGGATGATTTCTTTTTCCGATTGCGCCAGCGCACCCTGCTGAAAGGCCATTTCCAGCAACTCGTGGTAATCGGCATCGGTCAACGCGCTTTGGGACGGAACATTGCGCGGGATGAGCCGACGCAGAATGACGGCGTTCATTTGCTGGGCGACGCGGCACAGGGGAAGGCTGATAGCGAGCAGGAAAGAGAGCGGCCGGGCGACGCGCAAGGCCCATTGCTCGGGCTTGCGCACGGCGAGGGTCTTGGGCAACACCTCGCAACCCACCAGAAGGAGCAGCCACAACCCGATGACGGTCCCGACCAAAGGCCAGCGGCCGTTCAGAGCCATCAGCAGCGCGACCGCCAGCATGGCGGCCGCGGTAATGGTGTTGCCCAGCACCATCGTCGCCAACAGGTCCTGCGGCTGGGCCAGGAGCCGGGCGACGATGGCACCCGCGCGCGACGGAGGTTCCGCGAGCCGCCGCACTTGCCATTTGCTCAGGGAAAAGAGCGAGGTTTCCGCGAGCGAGAAAAAGAAGCTGGCCCCGGCAAAGACCAAAACCACCACGATTGGGATCATCGGCGCTGCCGCCATGCCCTCAGCATGAGGCAAGGAAAGGGCTGAGGTCGAGCCGAAAGGAGAATCAGGCCGTGGACAAGGACTATAGTGAGGGCGATCGGCGGGCGATTGAGAACGATGCCTTAGAGATCCGATGCCCAGCCAATGGCGTCTTTGATCTGAGTCAGGGCCAGGCTCTCAATTAAGTGAGACACCCCGCCGGATGTAGGTCGGTACGTCGAGGTCTTCGCCTTTGTGGATGGTGGGCTCGCTCTTGTCGAAGCGGCCTTTGGAAACGATTTCGAGGGGCAATTGTCCCTGGCGCATTTTGGGACGCGCCTTGCGGGGGCGCGACGCTCCTGCACCCTGCTCAGCGAACATCTGCCGCATCTTTTCCGGCGGCAGTGCCGGTGGCGGCGGGACAAAACGGCTGCCGGGCCGGGCCGTCGAGCAGCGGTCCACCAACTGCGTGTCGAGCCCCTCGGCCGCGCCGCGCCGCATGGTTTCGCGCACGGGCAAGTCCGCCGACTTGCGAGCCGCAATCAGAGTGACGGCGAGATGGTCCGCGAAAGCCGGATCGATCGCCGCGCCCATAATCACCTGCGCGCGCGCGCATTTGCTGCCGATTTCCTCCATGACACGGTTTACCTCAACCATCGTAAGGTCCGGCCCGCCCAGCAGGCTGACGAGCACCGCGTCCGAGTCGCCCAGGATCTCTCCCCCGTCGAGCATGGGATGGGCCAGCAGCTTGTCCAACACGTCGCGGGAGCGAGTGGCGCCCGCGGCCTGAGCCACCGCGAAGGCGCAATCGGCGTGGCGCCCGCGCAGCAGTTCGCACAAATCGACAAAGTGAATCTCGATGAGGCCTTTGTGACTCAGCAACCGCCAGATGCCGAGCACGGCGTCTGCCAAGAGTTCACCGGCGATCTTGAAGGCATCGAGGACACTGGTGCGGTCGTCCATGGTCTTCGTGACTTTCTGGTTGGGCAGGCAAATGACGCCGTCGGCCGCTTCTCGAAGCTCCTCGAGGCCTTCGAGGGCGACGACTTGGCGGCGGCTGCCCTCGCACTCGAATGGTGTCATGGCGAACGCCAACACCAGGGCGCCCGCCTCCCGCGCCACCCGCGCCAGGACGGGGCTAATGCCGGTGCCGACCCCGCCGCCCAGGCCAGCGACGATGAACACGACCTTTACCCCCTCACACAGAGCCTTCAACCTGGCGCTGCTTGCTTCGGCCAGCACCAGGCCGTGTTCCGATTCAGCGCCCGAACCGTGGCCCCGCAAGCGCTGGCCTTCGATCTGGACCAACTCCGCGGCGAACGAGCAAGCCAGAGCCTGAGTATCTACCGCGACCATGGCCGCGGCGGGAAGGCCCACGCTGAGCAGCCGCTCGGAGACGGAGATGCCGGCGTTGCCAATTCCGAAGATTCTGATGTCCATCGCTTGGCTGGGTTCCGCGGAAGTGCGTTGTGGCGGGAGCGAGTTGTCCATAAATCAGGTTTCAGGGCTTTCCAGGTGCCGGGTCGCGGCCTGTCTGCAGGTGGGGATGGGTTTTGGTCTCGGGCCACATGGGGTTAGCTCCGTTTGAAAAACTGGCCGAGCGTGGTCTTGATGCCTTCAGTGAGAGAAGCCCTGCCAGCACGTTTGCGCTGCTGGAAGGAGCCGAATTTCACGAGGCCGATGGCGGTGGCAAACTCCGGCTGGTCGAGGGCGGACTTGAGGCCACTGATGGAGTTGGTTTTGCCCAGGGACACGGGCATCTGCAGGGTTTGCTCGGCGAGTTTCGCGATCTGAGAGATGCGCGCGCCCCCGCCGCAAAGGAAGACGCCCGCCCGAAGGTAATTCAAGGCATCGGCCTGCTCGAGGTCCTGAAGGATGAGCTGGAAAATCTCCTCGAGGCGAAGAGCCATGATGCGCCGGAGATTCTCCAAGCTGATCACCTTGAGCGGCATGCCCAGCTCGTTGGAAATGGTGATCGTCTGTGCCTTGGCCGGCTCCTCTACAAACGCCGAACCGTGCTCTACCTTAAGCTGTTCGGCGCGGCTCAACGGCACCTTCAACCCGTAAGCCAAGTCGTTGGAAACATGGTCGCCGCCAACGGCGAGCACCCCGGTATGTTTGATGATGCCGTTGCCATAGACGACATATTCGGTGGTGCCGCCGCCAATATCGATGACCAGCGAGCCGAGTTCCTTTTGCTCGTTGCTGAGCAAGGCGAGCGACGAAGCGAGGCCATTGAAAACGATATCATCAACCTCGAGCTGTAAGCCCTTGACGGTGCGGATGGCGTTTTGCAGGCGGTTCAGGTTGCCGTGGACGACATGCACATCGACCTCGACGCGGGCGCCGAGCATGCCAACAGGATTGGTGATGCTGTCCTGGCCGTCAACGAGGAAGTGCTGGCGGATGGCGTGAATGACGTGGTTTTGGGCGGGCAGGTTGATGGTCTTGGCGTTCTTGATGACGTCCTGGACGTCGGCTTCCGTGATTTCACGATCGGCGGAGACAACGGGGTGGACGCCGCGGTTGTTGAACCCGCGCAGGTGACCGCCGGTCACGCCGAGGTGCACGCTGCGGATTTCGACATCGGCCATCTGCTCCGCCTCGACAATCGCCTGGCGAACATCCTCCTCGGCCATCGGCGCATCGCAGATTTCTCCTTTGCGCACGCCGCGGGACCGCGCCTGGCCAAGCCCAACGATGTTTAAAGCCCCATCGGCGCTCAAATCGCCTACCACAGCGCACACCTTCGAGGTACCGATTTCAAGCCCGACAATTATCGTAGAAGCAGGGTCAAACATGCTTTTTTCTGAGAGGTTTTGGACGCTTCGGGTTCCCCGCAGAAACACTGCTGGCCTCCAGCCAGGTAGCGGGAACATTGTTCGTAACGGCCAGGTCGAGCGTCGCGATTGCCTTGCTGAGCTTCTGTCCGCGCTCGAAGATCACCTGCCAGCGGAGGAGTTGCTGCTCCGGGCTGCTAAGGCCGAACGTAATCTCGCTGCCCTGGCCCGTCGTAACCATGAGCACCTCAGGGCTCGAGACCTCGATGCATTTGAGATCCACCAGGCCGGCCATGGGCGAATTCTCGAACGCGCTCAGAAACTGCAGCGCGGCCTGGACTTGCGGGGATTCAAGACGGCGACCTGCCATCGCCTCGGCCGCATTGATGGGCCTGAGGATCGGCAACTGATCGGCCGACTGGCCGGCGGGCACGGCGCGCGGTTGCGGCTCCAATGGCATCATTACGTAACCGTCCGCATCTACCTCATAAGTCACGGGGTCGAGGCCGCCGCCCTGGCGGGGTCTAAAAAGATTGATATGGGCCACCGGCTCGCGCTCGACCACCCGAACCCTCAGCGTATGCGGCAAAATGCGTTCCGCAGAGGCAGATTTTACCAGCGAGACCAGCTCCAAATCGCGTATGACCCTTGACAGGTCCAGCGCCAGCAGGTTCTCCCCGGGGCGCACGCCGGTCCAACGCCGCAGCTGGTCCAGAGGAATGACGCCATCGGTTTGAACATCCACTTCGTCGATGGAGAATGCTCTATTTTCGTAAACCAGCCGGTCGAGAGCCCAACCGCCGGCCTGCCACAGCACATAGACCCCCACCACCGCAGCAAAGACGACCGCCAACGCCAGCGCCGCCATGCGCGCGCGGGCCGCCCTGACCTGGCCGGAGCGGAGCTTTACGTCGAGCACGAACTCGCGTCCCAGCCGCCGGTTTTTTTGTTTACGCTTGAACCACATCAGTTCTCAGGACACAATTTTGGAGGTTCGCCCTGCGCCATTTCGCCGGCTCAGGGCCAAATCGAGCATTCGCTGGCACAGGTCGGCATACCCGATACCCGCCGCCGCCGCCGCCTTTGGTAGAAGGCTGGTCTCAGTCATACCGGGCAGTGTGTTCACTTCCAACACTACCGGGTCGCCGTTGGGGCGCACCATGACATCCACACGGGCATAATCCCGGCCACCAATCGCCTTGAAGGCTCCCAGCCCGGCTTCCTGGATGCGTGTAGTAGTAACCTCGTCGAACGGCGCCGGGCACAAATACTCTGTCGCCCCAGCGGTATACTTGGTCTGGTAATCGTAGACACCCGTTTGGGGCCGGACCTCCACAATCGGCAATGGCGCACTGTCGAGGATGCCCACCGTGGTCTCGCGACCGGCGATCTTTTCCTCCATCAGAACCTGGGTGTCAAAGCGCATAGCCTCGGTCAGCGCCTTGCTCCAGTCAGCCACGCGCTCGACAAATTGCAGGCCAACGCTCGACCCTTGATGGACGGGTTTGAGAACTACCGGCGGATTCCAGCCCAATGGCCAGCTTGCGCTCGGCAAATCAATCAAGGCAAATCGCGCCGTGGGAACCGCAGCAGCGATACAGCGTTGTTTAGTCAGAACCTTATCAAAGCCGAGTCGGCTCGCCTCGGGATCGCAGCCGGTATAAGGCAGACCCAATTCTTCAAGCCGGCACTGAACGGTGCCATCCTCGCCGTAGGTACCATGGAGCGCCAGGAAGACCACCTCGGTTCCCGGCGGCAGGTCCCAGGAGTCGCCCTGCGGATCCAGCTCCCGCACTTCGTGGCCAAGTGAGCGTAGCGCTCCTGCCACCGCCGCTCCCGAACGCAGCGACACCTCCCGCTCCGCGCTCGGTCCCCCCAACATCACGGTGACTTTCAACTTCATTCGCCGATGATTTCCACTTCGGTTTCCAGCTCGATGCCTCGCCCGGATTGGGCACGCTGGCGGATCAGCTCGATCAACTCCAACACGTCGCGCGCGGTAGCGGTTCCGTCGTTGATCAGAAAATTACCGTGCTCCATCGACACCATGGCTCCCCCCACACGCGCGCCTTTCAAGCCCAGTTCCTCAATGAGTTTGCCCGCCGGGACGGCGGCAGGGTTCTTAAACATGCACCCGGCACTCGGGGCGGCAGGTTGCGAACTCCAGCGCTTCCGGCTGAACTCGCTCATGCGGCGCTCGATGGCCTCCGGGTTCCCGGCTTGACCCTGCAGTATCGCGCCGAGCGCGATGTGATTCGTAAGGGTCGCGCAGCCGCGGTATTTCACCTGCAGCTCCGAGGGCGTGCGCTGCTCAATCGAGCCATTCAGAGCCATCACGCGGACCGTCCGTACCACCTCGAACATCGCGCCGCCCATCGCCCCCGCATTCATGCGCAACGCCCCGCCCACGCTCCCCGGTATGCCCTCCAGGAACTCCAGGCCCGACAGACCCCGCCGCTTCGCCTCGACGGCAACGCTCTTTAATTTCGCACCGGCCCCGCCCTCCAGACGCTCTCCGACCACTTCGACTCGGCTGAACGCCGGCTGCGCCAGGCAAATCACCACTCCACGGAAGCCGCCGTCTTTGACCAGCAAATTGGACCCGCGACCCAGGACAAACAGCGGCAGGTTGCGAGCGCCGCAAAATCGCACCACCGCCGCCAGGTCCGGCTCCGAGGCAGGCTCAATGTAAACATCCGCGGGGCCACCGACGCGCAACGTCGTGCGCCGGGCCAGGGGCTCGTTGCGGCGCAGCACAGTCTGGGGCGAGAGTTGCCGCGCCAATTCCTCGAGCGCCTCGCTCGGGTTTGCATTCAACAGGGAGGCTTCCTGCCTCATACCATCCTCCAACCCGGCTCGTGGGCCTGCAGCGGGAACCGCTTCGCCGGCACCGCCGCCCCATCAATAACCTTCAGACTTCCCAGAATGGCTTCCGCAATCTGCTCCGCGGCGCGTGGGGCATGCCATTGCGCGAGTGCGCCCTGCATCTGTTCCCGGGTAGACCCATTTTGCACCAGGTCGGCCAGCACCTGACACAACCCTTCAGGGCTGGCGCCCGCCTGCTCGAGCAACCGCGCCGCGCCTGTCGCCTCGAAAGCGCGGGCGTTGTAGAACTGGTGGTTGTCCGTGGCAAGCGGATAGGGCACCAGCACGGCCGGCACGCGCATCGCCGCGAGTTCCGCCAACGAGGAGGCCCCGGCGCGGCTGATGGCCACGGTAGCTGCCCCCAGAACCAGCTCCATTTCGGAAGCAAACGGGTACACGACCGCTTTCAGTTTCAACGCCTCGTATTTCTGTTTCACAGCCGCGGCATCGGCCGGACCAGCCAAATGGACCCACTGCCACTGGGGAGCCTGTCTAGCCAGCGCCGGCAGCGACGCGGTTACAAGATCGTTGATCCCGCTCGCCCCCTGGCTGCCTCCCATTACCAGCACGACCGGCCGCACAGGGTCAAACCCCAGCGACTCGCGACAAAAGCCCACGTCTCGCGGGCGGAACTGCAGGCGGACCGGTGTTCCCGTGACGGTCACTTGGCGCTGGCGCAAGCAGTTCGCAGCCGAAGGAAAACCGCAAAACGCTCCGTTCACCACCCGGGCAAGCCAGCGGTTTGCGCGGCCCGGAATCGTGTTGGATTCGTGCAGGAACGTTTGGGCGCCCAAGCGCTTGGCCGCCAGGAGCGGCGGCGCGCTGGTGAATCCTCCCATCGCCAGCGCTGCCTCCGGCGGGCGACCTACGAAAGCACTTCTCGCGGCGCGATACGATTGGGCGAAGCCGCGCAGAAACGCGAGCAGATGCCCTCGAGTCAGGCCGACACTCGGCAACGTCAGCACCTCCAAGCCGGCGGCCTGCCGAACGCCCTGCTGATCCACCTCCTTTGGCGAAACCAGCAGCACAACGGAGCAAGCGCGCCGGAGCAGTTGCTCCGCCACAGCCAGACCTGGGAAGAGATGACCGCCGGTACCGCCGCATGCGATCGCAATTCTGGTCAGGCTTGGGCGGCTGTCAGTCATGAGGGCGCTGGGATCGAAACCCGGTGAAACAATCGAGAGACCCGGGTTTCTCGCTCTGAATTCCTGAACGGGTTGCGCGGGCGTCGAAGGCCCGGAATTTGGCGACGGTCGGCCGCGCCTTCACCCAGCGAGTCGGTGCCACGGCCCTGCCGCGCGATGCTTAACAACACTCCGACACTGGTGAGCATCATCAGCAGATTGGAGCCGCCATAGCTAATAAAAGGCAGCGGTAAGCCTTTGTTGGGCAGCACGCTGGTAACAACGCCGATATTGATGAACGCCTGGAGACCGATTAAGAAAGCAATCCCGGAGCCGAGCAACAGGCCGAAGGTGTCGGGAGCGTGCAGCGCGATGTAAATGCCGCAAATAAGGATGGCCACAAAAGCCACCACCACCAACAAAGTTGCGATTAACCCCAACTCCTCGCCAATCATCGAAAAGATGAAGTCTGTGTGATGCTCAGGAACAAATCCGTATTTTTGCCGGCCGTTACCCAGGCCCAGCCCGGTCCAGCCCCCCGCGCCCAGCGCCAGCATCGCCTGGTAGGCCTGATACCCCACCCCGCTCTTATGTTCCTCCAGGTAGAGCCATCCAAAAATACGCGCTGAGCGCATGTGGTCGTGCCGAAGCGAAACCCCGAGGGCCGTCAATCCAAGCACCACCGGTGGCAGGATGAAACGCCAGCGCACCCCGGCCAGCAGCAGCATGGTGCCGCTGACGGCTGCCAGCAGAACCGTCGTGCCACGATCGGGCTCCGCGAACACCAGGCCCAGAACCACGGCGATGAAGCATCCCGGAAGCAGGACCCCTCGTTTCCACCCGCCCATCTGCCTCTGATACCGCTCGCCGTACCACGCGAGCACAAGGATTAACGCCAGTTTCGCCAACTCGGAAGGCTGGAACCGGAAGCCACCCGTAACGAGCCAGCGGCGGGCGCCGTTGATTTTCGGAGCAAGGTGATGCTCGAACACCAGGGCCAGCAACAGCACAGCCATCCCCAGCAGCGGCCAGGCGGCCCGCCTCAGCCAACGGTAATCCATCAGCGTAACCGCCACGCCAAACGCCAGGCCCAACCCGCCCCACAACAACTGCATCAGCAGGTATTGCGCGCCCTTTTGCACCATGCTCGAGCTATAGAGCATCACCATCCCTAGCGCCAACAGCGCCGCGACACAAAAAACCAGAATGGTGACTGCTAGTCTCATATTCGACCGCAAGCGTCCGGCGCCAGGCTGAACACGTCCGACGTGGCAAATTCCTCTTACCGCGGAGCCACGACCGGCGGCGGCGACGTCCCACCTGGAGCCTGAGCCGATTCAACCGGCGCGACCGGCGGCGCTGAGGTCACCGCGGGCGCGGAAGCTGTTGCCGGAATTTTGAGCTTTTGGCCGACCTTGATTTTATCCGTGGTCAAACTGTTGGCCGAGCGGAGCGCCTTTACCGAGGTCTTGTGGTCGGTGGCAATTTTGATAAGCGTGTCTCCCGACTTGACCACATAGATTTGTTCGCCGGTACCACTGGTCGCAGCCGGAGTCGCCGTGCCTCCTCCAAGGGCGGCGGGTGCAACCGGCGCGGGAATCTTGATCGACTGTCCGATCTTGAGTTTGGTTGGCTCCAGACCGGGATTGGCGTCCATCAGCGCACGGGTAGTAGTGTGGAATTTTCGGGCGATGGTGCTGAAGGTGTCGCCGGCAACGATCTTATAATCGGTGATGGCAGCCGACGGCGGCTCGGTGGGGGCCGGGGGCGTGCCCGTCAGGGGAGGCGGGTTGGTGTCAGCCACCGGCGGGTTGGTGGATTCGGCAAACGCGGGGGCGGCGTTGCTCGCCGTCTGGTCACCCGGCAGAGCGGCCGTCTCGGGCTCCTTCTTGCAGCCCTGCATCAGCAAGGCCAGCAAACCGATGCCATGCACGGCCAACACGACAAAGACTGCGATCTTGACGCGGGCGCGGCCCTGGTTTTTCTGCTCCTGAATGGAGCCTTGGGGAACGAGAGGGCTTGGATTATTCATTGCTATATGAGTTATTTGATTTTCTTAAGCTAGGGTTCGAGGGTTTTGCGGCTGTTGCCGCGGGGTTTTTCCTCAAAAAAAACCCGCGGCGAATGTTTTAGATTTCCGGTTGCGTGTTGGATTGGTTTCACGCCGTCGTAATTTTACCGTTCATATGGGGGTCGCCGGTCAAGGCACCCCTACGTATTGATTTCACTGCCTGGCAAAAGATTTCACCGCGGTGTTGATAATTTCGAAACTGGTCGAAGCCCGGGCACGCCGGTGAAAACAAAACTACATCGCCCGAAACCGCACTTTTTGCCGCTTCAGCTACTGCTTCTAACAGCGAAGCCGTAACCTGGCAAGGAGTAAAAAGGCTCCACGCGGCGCGAATTTTTTCGCTCGCTTCGCCGATTAGGAAAGCGCGTTTGACGCGCCTGGAGAGCGCGGGGCCCACATCGTGGAATTCGAGGCCTTGATCCCGGCCGCCCGCGATCAACCAAACGTTGGCTTCGCCTCCCGGGCCCGACCGGGCGGTCAACAGTGCTTTTTGCAGCGCGTCCACATTGGCCGCTTTCGCGTCGTTAATGAACTGCACGCCTTCCATTTCCGAGACGAGTTCGCAACGATGCGGGCCGGAGGTGCAGGTCTTTAGCGATTCCACCATGTTCTCGAGCGGAAGGCGCAACGCGTGGCCGACCGCAAGGGCAGCCATGAGGTTTTCCGCGTTGTGGGGGCCGCGGAGCTGGCAATGGGCAGTGTCTAGCAAAGGACCCGACCAGTTCGGAATGCGGCTGATGACCAAACCGCGGTCCAGGTACAGGTCGGCAGCCGGGTCGGTCGCGCTAAACGTAATGGTCTTGGCGGGCACCGGGAGAATGAGCTGCTGAAGACAGGAGAGGGCCTCACGCTGAATGATCGCCCAATCAAAAGCTTGTTGATTGCGAAACAAACCGGCGGTGGCTCGAGCATAATCGGCCGCGTCGGCGTAACGATCCAGGTGGTCGGGAGCCAGGTTGAGAAGCACGGCGACTGCGGGCCGGAAGAATTCGGTGCCTTCCAGTTGGAACGAGTTGGCCTGGAGGATCAGAAAGTCCAGGTCTTTCGTCTGGTCGGCAACCGAACAGACTGGCCGCGCGCGGTGGCCGGCGACGAGGGCCTTGCGATGGTTATGGACGAGCAACCGCTCGATCAACCCCGCGGTGGTGCTCTTTCCGTTGGTGCCGCTGATGACGATGCTTAAGCATTTCGCCGTTTGAAAGCCCAGCTCCAGCTCGCCGAGCATTGGCACGCCGGCCGCTTTCACGGCCAGGACCACGGGCGAGTTGGCGGGCACCGCCGGACCGAGTACGGCGAGATCGAAGTCTCCCGGCGGCGGCAGCACCGTACCCAACGCCACCTCTACACCAAGCCCGCGCAGTTTCTCGGCTCCGGAGCGCAGCTCGTCGGTGTCCCGGCAATCCACACCCACAACCCGGGCGCCGAGGCGGCGCAGCAGCTCGCAAGCGGCCTGGCCGCGCCCGCCGAGGCCGATCACGAGCACTGGCTTGTTATCGAGTTTGAGCATCCGGGTTCATGCTTATCTGAGTTTGAGCGTGCTCAACGCCACGACCGCGCAGAGCACTCCCAGAATGTAGAATCGCATCACCACCTGGGATTCGTACCAGCCCTTTTTTTCAAAGTGATGGTGGATAGGAGCCATCAGAAAAAGCCGCTGCCCGGTTCCGTGCCTGCGTTTGGTGTAGCGAAACCAGCCCATTTGCAGAATGACGGAGCCGGCTTCCATGACGAACACGCCACCGGCGATGATTAACACGAGCGGTTGATGGATGAGCACCGCGATGATTCCCAGCGCGCCGCCCAGGGCGAGCGAGCCGGTGTCGCCCATAAAGACCTGCGCCGGATGACAGTTGAACCAGAGAAAGCCGAGACCAGCCCCGAACATCGCGGAGCAAAAGACCGTCAATTCCCCGGCGCCCGGCACATGCGGGATGAGCAGGTAAGTCGAGGCCACTCGGTCCCCGGCAAGGTAGGTGAGCACGAGAAAGACCAGCGAAACAATGAGAGTGCAGCCAATCGCCAGGCCGTCCAGACCATCGGTTAGATTGACCGCGTTGGAGCTGCCGACCAGCGTCAGTGTCGTCAGCACGATGCCCAGGGCGGCTCCAATCGCGATCGGGTATTTGTAGAACGGCACCATCAGAGTTGACACCAGATTGCTGGAAATGGACGATTTATTCTCCGGCAGCCGGAGATCGCTGCACGCTGGCAGCTTCCAGAGATAAACCGCGACGAATAGCGCCAGCGCGACTTGCACCCAGAGTTTGACCTGTGGCCTGGCGCCCCCGCCGCTCTGCTGAGTGGTCTTTGCATAATCGTCGTAAAAACCCAAGCCCGTCAGCACGACGACAGAGAGCAGCGTCAGTTCGACAAGTGGATTCCATTGCGCCCACAACAGAGTTGTGAAGTTCAACGCCAGCACGATCAGGATGCCGCCCATGGTGGGCGTGCCCTTCTTGCTCAGCAACCGGACCTTCATGTCGCCCGCCGACTCGGCCTTGTCCTTGTAGTCTTGGCCGAATTTCAACCGTTTCAACCAGGCGATGACGGGGGGTCCCAGCCATAAGCTGATCACCAACGCGGTCACTGCGGCGCCGGCGCTGCGCACCGTGATGTAACCAAACAGCCGCAGCGCGGACAGCCGCCCGGCCCACGGCGTATTGGCCGACCAATCGAGCAGGTGTTGGCTCAAATAATACAGCATTCAGTTTTTTCCGGCGGCCTCGCCGGAGCGAAGCCCGTCGGCAATACGCTCCAGACGGGTGGCGCGCGACGCCTTCAACAGCAGCACGTCGCCTTCTTTGACGAACTGCTTCACGGCTGCCGCCGCAGATTCTACGTCCGCAAATTCGAAGACGCGGTTCAACCCGGCGCTCCGGGCGCCCCGAGCCATCGTCGGCGCCATCTTGCCGACCGCGAACAACTGGGCGATTCCCAATTCCGCAGCACGCCGGCCGACCTCCTCGTGGGCGGCCTCACTGTGAACGCCCAGTTCAGCCATGTCACCTAGCACAGCTACACGCCGACCCTTGCAAGGCAGCGCTTGCAACGTCTCGAGCGCCGTTAACATGGAATCGGCGTTCGCATTGTAGGCATCATCAAGCACGCGCACACCGTTCGACTCCCAGAGTTGCAGGCGCATCCTGGCCGGCTGGCACTCCGCCAGGCCGCGTTCGATTTCGGCGCGGCTCAGTCCCAATTCCGCTCCCAGCGCAATGGCAAACAACGCATTCAGCGCCTGGTGACGGCCGAGCAAATGGATTCGATAGTCGCCCGTGAACTCCGGTTTCGGCGCCTCCACGCGGAAAGTCAGTCCCTGCCGCCCCAGGCGCAACGCGCTGGCTTGCCAATCGTTGCCCTCGCCCAGGCCCAGCCGTACCACGGTCGCGGAGGTGCGCCCGACCATGCGGTCAGTCCAGGCGCTGTCGCCGTTCACGAGCAACTTGCCGGTAGCCGGCAGCAGCTCGGCCAGCCAGCCTTCCTCCCGGACAACTCCCTCGAGATCCCCGAAAAACTCCAGATGCTCGCGGCCGATGCTGGTAAGGATCCCGTAGTCCGCTCGAACCATCCGCAACAGCGGCTCCAATTCGCCCGGATGGTTGGTGCCGACTTCAAGCACCGCCGCCTGATGGCTCCTTTCGAGTCTGAGCAGCGTCAAAGGAACGCCGATGTCGTTGTTGAAGCTGGCCTCGCTCCATAGGGTCGCCAGCCTTTGCCTCAGCACGGAGGCGATAAGTTCTTTAGTGGTGGTCTTCCCATTGGAGCCGGCGACGGCCGCAATCGGGAGACAAAAATCCTTTCGATACGCGGCCGCGAGACGCCCCAGCGCCTTGCGGGTATCGTCCACGGCGATCACCGCGCACCGGCCCGCGTCCGCTACAACGTGGCCGTGGCCCACCACTACGGCCGCCGCCCTTTTGGACACGTCGCTCAGGAAATCATGACCATCAAACCGCTCACCGCGAAGGGCTACGAATACATCTCCTGCCTGCGTCTTGCGTGAGTCGGTGCTGACCCGGAAAACGGTTGCCGCCGGAGAACCGCTTTGCAGCTCTCCGGCGCAGGCCGTGACTACGAATTGTAAGGAACGAGCTTCCATCAACGCATCAGGTTTCTGCCAGCAGGATGGCCCGCCGCAAGCTATCTGCGCGCTGGGCGAACGCCGGTTCGCAACGTTCGCGCAATGCCAGCAGGACGGTGTCAACCGAGTCGGCGGGGCCTGGGGGTGGCAGCTCCTGCCGAGCCGGTATCCCTCGGGCATGGCTGTCCTGGCTGGTCGCCGCGACAAACAGGTGGTGCGAGATAAACGGAAGTGAACTCATGTTAGCCTTTCATGGTTTTTGCGGTTACATCACTATGGGAAGGCGGCGGCCGTTTTTAGCGGGGGACTGTCCGCTGGCGCCGCGAGAGTGGCCGGGATGGAAGGCGCGATCGCATCCTCGGGGCGGATATTCAGGTAATCGGCGGCGCGCTCGGCGATGGCTTTGAAAGCCGGGGCTGCAACCTGTCCGCCATAAAAGCCTTGCTTGGGTTCGTCCATCGTGATGGAAATGCACAGTTCGGGATTATCCGCTGGAAAGAAACCGATGAACGAGGAGAAATATTTACGCACGTAAAAACCATTCTCGACCTTCCAGGCAGTGCCGGTTTTGCCGGCGACCGTGTAGTGTTCGAGGGCGGCTTTCGGGGCGGTGCCCTCCGGTGAAACTACCGTCTTAAGCGCCTGGACCATCTCTTTTGCAGTCGATTCGCTGACGACCTGCCGGACCCGCTGAGGTGAATAGCTTGCCACGACGTTATGCTGGCGGTCCTCCAGCCGCTCGACCAACATCGGCCGCATAAGCCAGCCCTGGTTCGCAATCGCGCACATGGCCATCACCATTTGCAGACGTGTCACGGACAGACCTTGGCCCATCGGAAGCTGGGCGACCGAGACTTTGCTCCACCGGCTCACGGGATAGACGACCCCGTGCGCCTCGGCGGGCAGCGGAATTCCGGTGATACTGCCAAACCCGTAATCCCGAATGTAATCGTACAGCCGGGCTGGTCCCATTTTCACGCCGATCTTGCCCGCGCCGATGTTCGAGGATTTCGTGATGATGTTTTCCACCGAAAGGACTCCATAACGCTCGTGGTCGTGGAGTGTATGGCCGCCGTAAGACCACGCTCCGTGCTCGCAGTCAAAGGTATCGGTCAGTCGCACCAGACCGTCGTTCAGCGCGCCGGAAACGACGACGATTTTGAAGGTCGAACCTGGCTCGGCGAGGTCGGTTACCACCCGGTCGCGGCGAGCGTCCGCCGTCGCGCCGCCAAGATTGTTTGGATCGAAGTTCGGCAAGGTGGCCATAGCGAGAATTTCGCCTGTGCGCGGACGGCTCACGATCCCTGAAATGCTGATGGGCGAATGCTTCTCCAAAGCCACGGCCAATTCCTGCTCGACAATGCTCTGCACCACTGAATCGATGCTGAGCACCACGTTAAGCCCGTCGTGAGCTTCGATATCCTGCTCCCGCCAGCTCACCAGCTCGCGGCGCTGGCGGTCCCTTTCGGTGACGCGCCAGCCGCGCACGCCGGCCAGCTTGGAGTTTAAGGTCAGCTCGATACCGTCTCTGCCGACAATCTCCCGCACAGGGACCTCCCCAACCCGCTTCTCTTCCGAGACGGCGTAGCCCAGGACATGCGCCGCCAGTCGCTGGCTGGGATATGCGCGCATGGGTTCGCTCTCCGCAAAAACCGCCTTGAGTCCGAGGTTGCGCAAAGCTGCGACCGCCGCTTTGTTGGTCGAGACATTCCTGGCTAGGCCAGAGGAAAGGTTGGTCATTGCCGATTGTATCTTTTCCCAAGTCTCAACCGGTAACCTCCTCTTAAGCACCACATGGAGGTTAGTGATGGTCTCGCCGTTGGTGTTTTGGCGGAGACATGGAGTGAGCAACCGTGCGAGCTTGCTCTCCTCGGCCTGGAGCAGCGGGGCAAGGACACGGGCGACCTGACCCTGGTAGTTGCCGATGAGCCCCGGTTCCGCGCAAACCGTCTTCGTCTCAACGGTGGTGGCCAGGAGGTTGCCCTTGACATCGACGATATCCCCACGGCGAGGCTCCAGCAGCAACTCGCTCTGCGTATTCTGCTGGGCCAGGGCGCTCAGCTCCTCGTGCCGCAGCACCTGCAGGTCGAGGAGTCGGTAGCCCAGCCCGGCGAAAGCCAGGCCCAGCAACAGCGTCAACCAAAGCAGCCGGCGCAATAAAATTCGTGTCGCCATTTTGAAAATCACCGCCTGCCCGCGGCGATCGGTTCCTCATCCGACGGCGTCACGGGCGGCGGTAAAATACTTGTCATTCCCTGCCGTTTCCGGCAGCCTGGTTCGGTCCTAACTTGCCGCTCGCCCGCGGCGATCGGTTCCTCATCCGACGGCGTCACGGGCGGCGGCAAAATCGAGTGGTCGTTCATTTTATTCGGCTTAGTGTCCCGAACTCATGGCAACGGTGACTCGCCCTGGTTTTGGGCGGCGTACTGCCGTTCCGCATTCGCGCGGTGAGTTTCGGCGGCCGGTTCGGTCAGGACCCAGATTTGGCTTGGTTGCGGCCTCATGAGGCCGAGGTTCAGTTTCTGAATCTGAGCTTCCAAGTATTGGGGCCCGCACATGGTCGCCAGTTGTTTGCTCAGCTTTTCATTTTGGTCTTCCAACTGCCCCAACCGGATTTCGCGGCTTCGAATCTGCCGTCCCAGCCTGTCGATCTGGTCTTTCTGCCAAACATACCCCACCCCAGCCCCCCCGATGAGGATGCACAGCAGAAAAGCTTTGAGCGCCGGCCCGAAGCGGGCGGCCGCCGACTGCGATTTACGATTCCGAGCCATAAATGAAACCCATAGGGCCTAAATCACTCATATCTTTTCCATCACTCTCAATTGGGCGCTTCGGCTGCGCGGGTTTTGAGCCAGCTCCCCCGCACCGGGCTTCACCGCTTTGCGGCTTACCCACGTCAACTCCGGCGCGCGCGGCTCGCGCAACTCTGGAACATCCACTCCTCCGGTGAATGTGTAATCCCGCGCCCGCGCGCGCCCGAAATCTTTCACCACCCGATCTTCCAGCGAGTGAAACGTGATCACCGCCAGCCGGCCGCCAGGGCGCAACAACTTAAGCGCCCCCGCCAACCCCTGCTGCAAACTTCCCAGCTCGTCGTTCACCGCCATGCGTAAAGCCTGAAAAACCCGCGTCGCCGGGTGCGTCTTCTTTCCGCGCCGCGGCGCCAGCCGCTCGATCAACTCGGCCAATTGGCGCGTCGTCTCAAACGGCCGGCGCTCCCGCTCGCGCACCACAGCCCGCCCGAAACGCCGCGCATCCCGCTCGCCGCCCAGTTCCCAAAAGAGCTTCCCCAGTTCTTCCGCGCCCGCCGTATTGACCAGTGCGGCGGCCGTGAGCGGCTGCCGCGTGTCCATCCGCATGTCCAACGGCCCATCCTGCTGGAAACTGAACCCGCGCGCTGCTGTGTCCAGTTGCGGCGAACTCACACCCAAATCCAGCAATACTGCGTCGCAGCTCGCCGTCGGCACCCAATTTGGCAGCTCCGAAAAGTTTGCCTGGCGGAGCTCGAAGCGCCCGGCAAACCCAGCCAGCAGCCGCCGTGCGGCTTCAATGGCGGCGCCATCGCGATCGCACCCATACAACCATCCAGTCGGCGAACTCGCGGTCAAAATGGCTGCCGCGTGTCCACCCCCACCGATCGTTCCGTCGGCGTACCGCCCGCCGGCCTTCGGCCTCAGCGCCTCCAGCACCTCTGCCAGCATTGCGGGTTGATGAATGAATTCCGGCACTGTGCATTGGCTTCCTGCCCGCTATACCTTGCCCGCCCCGAAGAGCCGGCCGGCAACTTTCTCCCAGCCGCCGTCCGCCGGCTTTTCGACGGCCCGGGGGTCCTGCGGTTTGACGGGAACGATTTCAACGTCGCTATCGCTCAGGTCATTCCTCACCACTCGCACCCTCTCCAACAATAATTCAGCCTGAACCATCGGCTTCGCAGATCGCGGCGCTGCACGCACCGGCGTGTGCTCGCGCCGAAGCACCAGCAACGATTTCAGTTTGCCGGCGCAGCGGGCCAGGGTGCCGTGCCCTTGGGCTTGGGGAGATGTTGCGGCAACCACTCCCGCACTAGTGGCGCTTGCGGTGACGGTTGCCCCACCAACGGGGGACGGCCCTTCGCTTTCGGCCACAGACGCCAGGACCGGGGTCGGAAAGACGGGCTCTACCGGCTCATTCCCTGCTCTGTCTGGCGCGAGAGCCGCCGATTGGGCCGTCTCCGGTCTGGCCGTGGCGCGGAATGGGTTCTTCTTCCCTCCAAACTTGGGCAAAGCCCCCTGCCGGCTGAGGTGGTATCGGGTTTCGGGATTTTTTGAGCCGACCAGGCTCCGTCCCGCCGTTAGCAATCGCAACAGGCTCATAAATCACTCCATGAGTTTGAACGCTTCCTGCGCCATGATCGCGTCGGACGCCTTGACCTTGTCATAGCGCTCCGGATTCCATATCTCGAACCGGTCGAGCAAACCGACCAGGACCGCCTGGTCGGTTATGCTCGCCGCTTTGGCCATCTCCTCCGGCAAACAAATCCGCCCGACTTTATCCAGTGGTGCCTGCACCGATTCGCTTCCTATGAACCGTTTCAGCACCACTTTGCTCGGGTCACTGTTCGGCATTGTGTCGATATCCCGCATCAGCACAGCCATCTGCTCTTGGGGTAAGGCACGGAGGCAGGGTCCTTCTTTGGCTTTGGGCCAAAGCACAAGCGTGAACTCGCCCCCCGGCTGCTGGGGACGCCACTTCGCCGGGATCTGAACACGACGTTTCTCATCAACCCCATGACGGTAAGACGAGTTATAGTACGTCGGCTCTATGTGCTCTTTCGGGTCCATCACTTATTCACAGGCAAAACCAAACCTGCACTCTTGCCCCACAACACCCCACTTTTTCCCACTTTACCCCATTATACGTCAACAGTTTTCTTTCATAGTTATTAAAAAGTTATTCACAATTTCGCCCCGGACCTGCTAAACCAATGGTTAACAGTGGTGCTCTGCAATATGTAACGTTACAAATGTCTTTCCGGGCGGTTTCGAAGCCTGAATCGCTCATAGATCCTCACAAAACTTCCCGATTGTCACTCGCTTGCCATGTAACGATCCTCGCCTTGTGCGAACAGCCGACTTCGATTACGAACTGCCGCCAGAACTGATCGCGCAAACGCCAGCGCCTCATCGAGACCAATCCCGGCTCATGGTGCTCAATCGTGCGTCGGGCCGATTAGAGCATCGCCAGTTTGGCGACCTGCTCGACTACCTGGAACCGGGCGATGTTCTGGCCCTGAACAATTCGCGAGTCATCCGTGCGCGGCTGCGTGCTGTGAGTGCCAGGACCGGAGGCCAGTTCGAGGTTTTGTTGCTCGAAGAGAACGGCCTGAACGATTGGTGGGCGCTCATGCGGCCGGGGAAGAGGGCGAGAATCGGGACGCAGATTATTTTCCACGCTCCACAGGGCCGGCCCGCCACAGTGCGAGCGACGGTGCTCGCGGCGAACGCTGATGGGCACCGGCGATTGCACTTCACCGGGACTTCGAACATCCTCGAGGCCCTTGGGGAGCTCGGCGAGGTGCCGTTGCCGCCTTATATTGAACGTGTGAAAGCCACCCACATGGCTTTGGATCAGGAACGATACCAAACGGTTTACGCGGGGCCCGGAGGCTCGGTGGCTGCGCCCACTGCCGGTCTGCATTTTACGGAAACAGTGCTGACTGACGCCCGCTCGCGCGGCGTGCAGGTTTGCTTTCTCACGCTGCATGTGGGCGCGGGAACTTTCGCGCCGGTCAAGACCGAAAACATCGCCGGGCACGTCCTGCACGAGGAACGGTACGAGCTGAGCGAACCGGCCGCACGGCTCATCAACCAGGCCAAGCAAGCTGGCCGCCGCGTCATCGCCGCGGGCACCACCACCGTGCGAGTCCTCGAAAGCGTCGCGGCGCAGAACCACGGGCGGCTCGCCGCTAGTGCCGGCAGAACCCGAATTTTTATTTTCCCGCCTTACAATTTCAGTATCGTGGACCGGCTGCTGACGAATTTTCACCTCCCGCGCTCCAGCCTGTTGATGTTGGCGAGCGCCTTCGCAGCTCCGCAAGAAACTCGCGGCCGCGAACTTTTGCTTGCGGCCTATGCCGAAGCGGTTCGCCGGCGGTACCGCTTCTTCAGTTACGGCGATGCAATGCTCATCCTATGAACCCTGCACGTCACGCCGCCGGAGCCAGCCATCGCGTTTCACACATCACGCATCGCGCATCACGTTCCGCCCCCCTCCCCTTCGTCATCATCAACATGGCAATGACCGCCGATGGCAAGATCGCTACGGCGAACCGCGGCGTTTCCTCCTTCGGAAGCCGTCGCGACCAACAACACCTGCTCGAACTGCGCGCCACCGCGGACGCAGTCATGGCTGGCGCGCGGACAGTGGACTTGAACCGCGTCACGATGGGCCCCGGGCCAGCCAAGTATCGGCGCCTGCGCCTCCGGCGCGGTCTGGCGGAGTACAATCTGCGAATCATCGTCAGTCGCTCAGGCTCAGTGAACCCCAACGCGGAGCTCTTCAAACACAGGTTTTCCCCAGTCATCATTCTCACAACCAGCAGCGCTCCGGCGTCGCGCCGCAAACGACTTTCCAGTCTGGCCAGCGAGGTGAAGGTCTGCGGAACCAGAGCGATTGATTTCTCCGCCGCGTTCCGCTGGCTCCGGCGCAACTGGAACGTCAAATGTTTGCTCTGCGAAGGCGGCGGTGAAGTGAACGATGCCTTGTTCCGCGCCGGCCTGGTGGACGAACTCCACCTCACGGTCTGCCCGAAAATCTTCGGCGGAGGCGACGCTCCCACCATCACCGACGGCCGCGGCGTCAGCTCGCTCGCTGCCGGGCACCGCCTGCGCCTCAAATCCGCCAAACGCCTCGGCAACGAAATGTTCTTCGTCTTCCGCTCACGTTCGTTGCAGGAGACTAGGAAAGAAGTTTCCGAAGCTGATCTCAGAACATGAGTTGTTGGACAATTCTAAAGGCGAGTTCCCCTTCCATGGACGTTCGAGGGTGGTGTGCGCCCGTCCTCAACGCACCAGGACAACGTTACTCCGCCCCCCAAGGCACGATGAATGACTGGAGCGAGAGACGTCGTTCTTCTGCACAGGTTTTTTCGGTTCCAAGGTGCAGGTTGCAGTCTGCGAGTTATGATCGTGAACTTGCAACTTTCAACCTTCAACTTTCAACCTTCAACTTCAGCAAAAGAGACCGAGGAAGAAACGTTCCTGCGCCTGGCCCGGCTTTCGCCCGCGGACTATGACCACGCCCGGTGCAAAGAGGCCCGCCGGCTCGGGGTTCGCGTCCGGGTGTTGGATAAGCAAGTCGCCCGGCGCCGTTCGCAACTGGACGACGCGCAAGCGGATGTGGTCATCCTGCCCCAGCTGAAGCCCTGGCCCGAGCCCATCCTCGACGCTCCGGCGCTCTTTTCTCAAGTCTCCGGGGCTTACTCCCGGCGCATCGTCTTTCCGGCCGGCGGCGCCGACGCCACCACCTTGTGGACCGGCGACGCCCATGTCTTCTGGGTCTTCCACATCACACCGCGGCTCAACTTCCTTTCGGCGGAGCCTGGCTGCGGCAAGAGCACGGCCCTGGAAGTTATCGGCACGTTGGTCCCGCGGCCCTTGAGCGCCGACAGTTTTACCCCGGGCGTCATGATTCGCGTCGTGGATGTGCGGCCCCCGACCCTGGTGCTCGACGAGTTGGACGCTTACCTGCGCGCCAACAACGAATTGCGCGGCCTGCTCAATGCCGGCCACAAACGTGGCGGCTGCGCCTACCGCTCCGAAGGCGGCGGCAACAAAGTGCGCGCCTTCAAAGCCTTCGCGCCGGCGGCGCTGGCCGGCCTGGGCACCCTGCCTGCAACGCTGCGCGACCGTTCCATCCTCATCCACCTGGTCAAGGCCAAGGAAGGCGAAATCCTCGAGCCATTTGACCCGCAACACGCCGCCCTGGAGCAGGAGCTGGGACGCAAGCTGGCGCGCTGGGCCAAGGACAACCTCGCCGCCATCCAGGCGTGCAAACCGGCGCTGCCTCCGGGCATCTTCAACCGCGTGGCCGACAACTGGCGGCCGCTCTTTGCCATCGCCCAGATGGTCGGCGGCGTCCAGTTGACGACTCGGCCGTGGTCGTGCTGGGCGATATCCGCAGGATTTTCGCACTGTCCGTGAAGCGGGGTGTTAATGAGATAGCCTCCAGCGATTCGCGAATATACTCTGAGCCCAACGGCTGCCTCCCGTTGACTCCACGCTTTGGTTCGGCGGTGTCTTCATTCTGTCAGCAGTGCGGCACCGTCAATTTGGTGCGCGATAATCTTGTAGTCGGAATCTGTAACCCCTTTGAACAGGGTGAACGTCTCCTGAGCTGAATGCTTCGAGTAATTGACCTGACATTGCAGCGTTACCGTCGTGCCTGCTCCGAAGGTGCCGGCCTGGGTGAAGGCACGCCAGCCGGTGATGGTGTGGTTTTGGTACGTACCCAGTTTCGACGTCAGGCGCGCCAAGGCCTTGCTCCACTCGTCTTTGGTGGTCTTCTGGAAGAACTGGTTGCCGTAACCGGCAAGTGCCTCATCAAAGCCATTGGTCGAGATCGTTTGAAAATGCCTCGTGAGGACCTTGTTCGCGTTCTCCTTCGCATTGGTGATGCCGCACCCGGTGAGAACAGCGAAACAGAGCACCAAGGTGGCGAACGTGAAGGCCCAATACCGCGTTAATGTTTTCATATATGTGTTGCCGCCGAACGGGCTTGCTCATACACGCCGGAGCAGCAATGTTCGATTGCCAAACAGTGCACGAATCCGACGTCCATTACAGCAAGCGTTAGGTCGATGCATTTTCATCCATCGCTTTCTTGAACGCCACGTGGACCACCAAGTCAACGCGGTGGGCGTCGAAGTCAACGTAATGCGGCGTAATGTAACGCAAAGTACGAGCGCACTGATCGCAAGTCGGCAACATCAACGAAACCTCCACGGTCTTGTTGTATCGCTCCATTCTGTCAATGAGCCCAAGCGGCTTAATAAAGCGAGCGATGAACCCACCAAGACCAGAGGTGAACGTCGTGCCCTGTGGCTCTGATGCCGCGGTCAGCCGCCTCGTATTGGTGGTCGGAGCCCCACAAGAATGACACACGCCCGGCAATCGCTGCCCAGAGCGGATACCGACCAAAACTTTGGTCAAGTCTGTGTCTTTCCGGTCATTCGCACTCTTGCCGCAGGACGGACACGTACCGTCCGCCATTGGAATGACCTTCCGGTAACAGTGTGGACAAGGCTCGATATTCATGTGGCAAGCCGCAGCCTATTGAAAAGTTGAGCGACCGCCACCCTAAACGCAAGCTTGAGCTTGGAGAGCACATCCAAACCCCCACTGGGTGGCGAGCCGAGGCCCCGTGCCAAACGGCAACTGTTTCTTCTAGCGCCGGATCCGCAGGCGATAAAACGCCTGGTTTGCGTCTGCGGTGCTTTCCAAAAGGACAGGGGTCCACGCATTCAGGTCGAAGGATTTTTCCACCATGATCGCATAACTCCCGCTCGGCCCGACCATCGCCCGCTGGTCGGGCAGGACAAAGGCATCCTCGGCAACGAAGTATGAAATGAACTTGCCGCCGGGAAAAGGCACGCCGCTGCTGAGCGCCAACGTGCCCGGCCCGGTGAATTCCGCGGGGCGGTTGGGTTCCATGGTGAAGGACACAAAACTGCTGCCGGGGCGGGAGAAACTCGCATTCACCGGCGCCGGAACGCCGAACGGGCGCATCGTCTGGTTGGTGGCAATCTGAATTCCAACGGGGTCGATCGCAATCCCCTGGCTGCGAATCGCCGAGTTCGTAACCTAATTGGGGTCCGCCTTTCCCGCCCCCCTTTTGCGAGAAAACCTCACGGATGTAAGGAGGTGAACTCTTGCGGCACTACGGGACCATTTATCTCCGGAACTGAACACGGGGCGGCGCTGTGTGGTGCCAGTTTGCGCGTTCCGTCAACCTTAGAAAGGAATGCACCCTAACAGTCAGGTTCAGGGCGCCCAACTCAGGCGGTAAAAGGCGTAGGCAGGCGGGCCGCTGAGGTCGCTGAAATTGTCCGAGCAGATGAACAGGCCACTTGCCGGAGCGTTCGTCGTGAGGATGGTGGTCCAACTCAGGAGGTTGGTGGAGCGCTGGACGTCAAAGATGTGGCCGGGCGTGCCGGAAAAACTGATCGTTACCGGGTCGCCACCGGGATTGGTGAGGCCGCCCACCGTGGCGGTGACCGTGCCCGAATTGGTGACGGTCACGCTGACCGCGGCTGAATCGACCGACTCCAAGCCGTCATAGATTGCGCGCGCAAGAATGGAGTAGTTTCCCGCCGGCATGCCGGCCCACGAATACTTGTAAGGCGGAGTGAGCGCTTCTCCCAGCAAGGTCGCGTTCGTGTTGTAGAATTGCACCTTGGAGATGGTATGGTTGCCATTGGTGGTGACCGAGGCGGATAACAGGATATTGGAAGCGGCATTGAACGAACTACCGTTGGTCGGAGCGGTCAACGCCACCGACGGAACACCGGTGAGCGCCGCGGCCAGGAGACCGCCAATTTGGGCGGCCGTGAGCGTCTTGTTAAAAACCGCCACTTCATCCATCGCCCCGTTGAAGTAGTGGCCGGTATTGTTTCCCAGAAACGCTGTGTTGGTGAAAATTATGGGGGGCGTAAAAAAGTAGTACAGGCTGATGGGGTAGGATGCCAGCGTCGAGTTGGTGGCCAGGTAAAACGCGCCATTGTTGGTTGGCACACCCACAACGAGCGCGACGAAGGTCCATTGATTGGATGGCACTGTGAGCGACGAACCGTATGAAAAGCCGTCCCGCTCGTAGTTGAGAGTGTTGTTGTTGAAAGTGTAACTCCCGAAGCCAAACCAAAAGCTGTTCGTGCCACCCCAGGACACAATACCCGAGTTGGTTCCCTGCGAGCCGCCGGACTTGAGCCACGCGGTGATGGTGAGGTTACTGCTGTTTAGGTTTAGCGCAGGAAACGAGATGCTGGTATCCGCGCCATCGAATTGATACGCGGTGTTGGCCGCCTCAAAGCCCGGGAACGCAGGAGCAGTCGGACCACTCGTGCCGAGGACCAAGCTCCCATTGTTGGTCCCGTTGTGCGCGCGCGCTGAGTCGAAGGCAGTGGTGCCGGAAGTCTCGTTCAAACGCCAATAGGCGACGGGACCCAGGTTGAGCACGGCATTCGTATAGGTCGATGTGAAATTGGGGAAAGGAGTTGTTACGGTGACCGACGCGGACGCCGCGGCGCCAAAGCCGTCGTTGACGGTGTAATTGAACGCGTCCACGCCGAACCAATAATCAAAGGGGGTATACATCACATTGGTCCCGGCGATGACGGCCGTGCCGCGCCCGGGGTGGTTCACGGACTGGATGGTCAGCGGCAGATTGTAGGGATCAGTGTCGTTGGCGAGGACGGCAATAGTGACAGGGGTACTCGGCGTGGTGTTGGTAATATCGTTCCCCGGAGTCGGCGGAAGATTGGTGACGGTGATGTTCACTGGCAATGAACTCACCACGTTGGCGCCATCGTAAATAGCCTGCGCCACAAAAGTGAGAGGCCCTGCGGTTGCCCCGGACAATGTTGCCTGGTAAGGCTGTGTTGTGGATTCTCCAACCAGACTCGAGCTGTTGTAGAACTGCACCTTGCCGATGCTGTGGCCGTTGGTTGTTACGGACGCGGTCAACAGGATGTTCGAGAGCGCGACAAATGAACCGCCGTTAGCCGGCGCAGTGAGTGTGACCGCCGGCAACAAAGTCTGTGCAGAGGCAAGCTGGTTTGCGACCTGTGTGGGTGTGAGCAAGTGATTGTAAATGGTCACCTCATCAATGCCGCCCCTAAAATGGTCGGAGGGGCTGGCGCCAATGTAAGACGCGCTGTCAAAGGCAGCCGCAGCATTCGCCCCAGAGCTCGTCCACGAAGCCAGGGTGGAATTCGTGGCCATATAAATCACGGTATTGGTGGGGCTGACCACCAGCGCAACGAATGTCCACTGGTTAGTCGGGACCAGCAGGGTTGAGGTGAGAAGATTTCCGTTCCAATAGGCCGAAAGTGTATTGTTTGAATCGCCGAACAGGAACTGTCCGCCGGCATTGCCAGCCCCTTGCCAGGAGAAAATGCCCGGGGAGTGCCCTTGCGCTCCATTGAGATTGACCCAGGCCGTGATCGTAACGGTATTGGTGTTCAGGTTCAGCGCTGGAACGGCGACGCTGGCAGTCGTGCCATCGAACTGGTAGGCAGTATTGCTCGAGTCAAAGCCCGGGAACACCGGCGGAGTGGGGCCCTTGACGCCCAGCACCAGGCTGCCACGATTGGTACCGTTGTATCCACCCACCGAGTCATAAGCAGTTGCGCCTGCGGTTTCGTTCAGACGCCAATAGGCGACCGGCCCCGCCCCAGCGGCCTGGCCGTAGTATGGGGGTGGCTCAACCACCGTCAGCGTTATGGCGCCGCTCCCGGAGCCAAAGCTATTCGACGCCCACAGGGTGTAAGTCCCCGAGTTTGTCGTTTGCAGATTGGTTAGTGTAAGTGTCGGGCTGTTCGCGCCCGCCAGGTTCCTGCCGTTGTATGTCCATTGGAACCCCAGGGCCGGCTGGCCAACGACCGACGGGCTAAAGGTCGCGCTCGAGCCGACGTAGTTGGTCACACTCGCCGGCGTGAGGACAATGGTAGGCGGTCCGAGTGCGATACGATACGCCCCTCGCCCGTGGGTGGCCGCCAAAAGGTAATTTCGCGCCCAGGCCAGATTCAGCACCTGGACGTTGGCCGGACCTTCGTTCGCTGGAGACCACGTGAGACCCTGGTCCGCGGAGCCGAAAACGCCGAGATCCGAGCCGACGTAAACGTAACTCGAATTGAACGGCGCGACCACCACCGAATGAAGCGGTGCGGCCGGCAGTCCGGAGCTGAGGTTGGTCCAGTTCGTGCCGCCATCGGTCGTGCGGTAGAAATTGTTCGGACCGAACCCAGAGAAGCAGGCATAGACGGTATTGGCATTGTTCGGATCCACCGCCAGCCCGGTGCATGCGTTGACCGAACCCGGACTCTTCCGCGTCCATATCGGCCGAGCCCCGGTGCCGTTGGTCGTTTGATAGACGACGCCGTCGTTATAGCCGATCCAGATGATGTCCGAGTTGCCTGGTGTAACGGCAATCGCGCTGATAAATGAGAGATCCAACCGCGGGTTGGGGTTGTTGGTGGTGATGCAGGTCCACGACGGCGTGGGCGCTTTGACATTCACGCTGCGCCAAAGATTGCTGCCGCCGGCAAGCATCGTATTGGGATTGTTCGGATCCAGAACGAACGGGGCGATGAAGCTGGCGCTGTGCGGCGCGTCGGGATCATCCAGTTCGTAGCCGGCCGCGACGCCGGCCTCGCCAATGCCGCCATAAATGTAGGTCTGACTCAACGTGGCGTTCGTACTGCGATAGATTTGCAAATAAACATACTCGCCGTAGAAATAATTTGGATCGGTCGGGTCGGCGGCGCAGAAACCGCCGTCACCTCCGGACCAGGTTGTCCAGCTGGTGCCGTTTGCCGGCGTCCATTGAGTGCTCCCGTTGTCCTGGTTGCCGAGGATCGTGGTGAAGGTCGTCGGGTTGGCGGCGATGCCGTAAGGCTGGGTGATGCCGAGGTTGTGATTCAGATTGAGCCAGCCGGCGTTGGTCGTAACCGTATAAATGTTGGTCGCACAGTAGAGGCCGCCATCGTTGCCAAAATACACCGTGGTGTTGGCCACGCCGTCAAACCCCGGCGCGCTGACAATCGCGTGGTGGTCCGCGTGGACCGAAACCATCGCGTTGTTGTTCTCGTTGGCAATCCAATCGCTGATTTTCGTCAACGTTGCGCCGCCATCCGTGCTGCGCCAAAGGTCCAACCCGCCCACGACGAGGTTGCTGGAAGAGGTTGGGTCAACCCAGATGCAGTTGGCATAATAGCCCTGGGCTCCGAGGTAATTGCTTCCGGTGTTGCGCAGCGTGTAGCTGGCGCCGCCGTCGGTCGAAATCCAGAGCGTTCCCCCGTTGGTGTCCTGGCTGGCATAGACGATATTCGGAGCGGAGGGCGCGTAGGCCAGTTCGACGCGTCCGGTGGTCGCGACTCCAGCGGCTGCTGTCCAGGTAGTTCCGCCATTGGTTGAGTAAAGGGCAAGACCGCCGGCCAGGTTCTTCCCCGCCGCGACGCATTGCATGCCGTTTGTGGGACCAAAAGCAATGTCCAGAACGCTTCCCGACAAAAAAGTTGAGTTCCAGTTTGTGCCCGCGTCCGTGCTGCGCGCTATCCCGGCGGAAGTGGCAGCCAGGATGACTTTATTGTTGGTCGGCGAGATGACCAACCGGTTGATATTATAGGAATTCAGTAAAAAGTTATTGAGTTGCATCCAGTTCGATCCGCCATCGAAGGATTTGAAAACACCCGCCCCGGTAATTGAATCGGCGTTGCCGAACCCTTCACCGGTGCCGGCATAAAGCACGCTGGGGTTGGTTTGGTCGAGGGCCAGGCAACTGACGGCCAGGTTGCCCATCCAATCGTCGCAGGGGAAAAAACTTGCCGCGTTGTTGGTGGTCTTCCAGACGCCGCCGCCCACGCCGCCCACCCACATGGTGCCCGGCTGGGTGGGATGAATCACAATCGAGCGCGTTCGCCCGCCGATGTTGCCCGGGCCAAGCCATTCCCAGTTGTTTGTGTTCAACGTGGCGACCAAAGGACCCGGTCCGCCGGTTTTGGGCAGCGCCGCGCCTGGCCACGCGTTTGGGTCATACTTCATTTGCCGAGCCTGTTGCCAGGCATCCGCCAGGGTGTTGGTGGCGTCATTTTTGTTCTGCAGATGCAAGGGACGGCGGGGTACGGAGCGCTGTGCCTGGGCGACCAAAGCAGACGCAAAACCCAAAAAGAAAAGGACTGCCACGAGCCTGAAAAGGGGATTAAGCTTGTAACGCTGATTGTGCACAGGGATTACACTGCAAGGCGTACACGGGAAAGAATCGGAGCTTTGTCGATTGGGCCATAATGGATCACCAGTAACGGAGCGGATTGAATGCTCTTCGGTTCTCACAAACCTGGTAAATCGGGGTATTCTAATTAGAAGAGTGTCAGAACCTCGAAGGGAACGCAAGGTGAATTAGCTCAAGAAGAGCCAAGGAAACGACGGCCGGAGCGGCGGGGCTCGAACCCATTTCGCTCTCCCGCACACTGACGCATCTTCGCGTAAGTAGTTGAATTATTAGCGCTTCCGTAATTCCATTAATTTCGCCACCGTCGTCAAAATGAACGGTTGCGCAATTTTTCAGTCAGGAAATGTCAGGAGACTTTCTCTGGCTTTGCCAGCCAAGGGGGGCCGGAGCGGGTGCTCCGGCCCCTTCTCGGGGTGCGAGCTCGGCAGGCCTTGTTAGATTAAATTGTCAAAGAACGGCGCTACGCCTCACTCGAGACGTGGCGAAAAGCATGTGAGTCAGGAGCGGGTTAAAGATGAGTGAACTGCTTAACTTGGCGGTTTTTTTGTTTTTTAACTCGGATGAACTCGGATGAACTCGGATGAACTCGTGGAGTGACGGAGTTTCGGGGTGATGGATTGATGGATTGATGGATTGGTGGATGGTGAGTTGACCCAAATCGCCAATCGCCGATGGGCAATAGCCCGAGGGCGAGTGGAGCGCGGCGGATGGGCAGAATGGTGAGGGACGCCTTTGGCCTGAGTGCGTGGGTTAGGACGCACTGGGGCACGGAGCGGCGGACCCACGGATGCCTGAGCGCCTGACGGCTCCAACTGTGGAGGTATGGCTGACGACTCGGTTGTTTTTTTGGCTTTGGGCCTCATTTCAGTTTTACTTCATGGCATGAAAAGCAGCATAAGTCTTGCCAAAATTAAGTTAAATGGAGGGATTCAGGCGGGAAATTTTGCCGTGGGTAATCGTACCGTTAGTAACGGGCCTTACACGGTTAACTGCCCTACGGTTCTTTCGGACTATGCAATATCCGAATCTGCGCCACTGACCCCGCTACGCTCAAACACGACCGCGACATTGCTGAGGAGAATCACCAAAGTCCAGCACAGTGTTCCTGCCAGTGGTAGGAAGGCAGCCGATCCGGTTCGCCGCCGGGTGCGGCGGGCGCAGGTGCTTGGCCAGGAAGCGCCAGATTTCGGCGCGGGATTCGAGGGCCAAAGAGGTGTCCAGGCGGTTGAAGTAATGGCCGCCCGGTGCGTTGGTGTAAATCCGCCAATCGAACCCTTTCTGGGCCGCCTGCAGCGCGCGGATCAAGCGCTCTACCTCGCCGATGGTGACATCTTCGTCATTGGTGTTGGCGTGCAGCAGCAACGGGGTGCGCAACTTCTCCACGTTCCAGGCCGGGGAACGGCGGCGGTATTCGTCGGGGGCTTCGGCGACGGTTTTCCCCAGGTGATAAGGGGCGGCCAAGAGCTGCCCGTAGGTCTCGCCCCGAATCCGGATGCGCTCTTCCAGGTCGCTGACCGGCGCGCCGGCGTAGCAGGCGGCGTAGTCGCCCGGATGGGCAAAGACCGTTAACAACGCGATCGCCCCGCCGTGGCTCCAGCCGATGATGCCGACGCGGCGCGGATCGATCTGACGATACCGGTCCAGCATGAACTGTCGCGCGGCATGGACATCTTCGATTTCCAGTCCGCCGTAATCGATCTGATGCCAGAAGTCCGCGCCGTAACCGCTGCTGCCTCGGTAATCCGGCGCAATGACCGCATAGCCCTGCTGGACCAGTTCACGGACGACGTGGAAGTCTTCGTCGGTCGCGACGTTGCCGTGAATCTCGCCGTGAGCCAGGACGATTAGCGGCCGGCTGCGGTCGCGGCTTCGTTGGCGCGGCAGGAAGGTGAACGCCGAAATGACGACGTGGTTGCTGCCGGAGGCCGGCGCGACGTTATTCGTCGAACGGGGCGGCGGGCCGGTGAAGCGGACCTTGTCCACCACGGCGATATCGGCGAGGCGCTGAAACCAAAGCAACTCGTTGGCCTGGCGGGTCAGCTTGGCATCGAGGTGGCCAAGCGTGTCCTGAACGACTGAAAGCGAATTGGTCTCGGCCGGGCAGGAGGCGGCCGCGAGCAACAGAGCTAGTCCGGATATTTCACGCCACGGAAGGTGGCGCAGGTTTCCAAACCTGCCGTATGACGGGGCTTCAAACCTGCGGACACGCATGCCACTTCGGCGCGTTGCCGACTTGGAAGTCGGCGATACGGCAGGTTTGGAAACCTGCGCTACGGTCGTTGCTGTCGCTACACCCTCGTGGATGTGAAATAGTCGGGCCAGGGTCAGGATCCTATGGGACGTATACTCCATGAGTCTGCTTTGTGGTCGTGGCTAGATCTTAATTGGTCTGACTCTCTGCCCATCGTGCACGCGGCTCCCGGGATAGAGAATCACCTCTTCGCCCTCTTTCAGGCCATCGAGCACCTGGGTTTCGGTGCCGCTGGAACGGCCCGCCTTGACGACCCGCAACCGGGCACGGCCATCCGCCACCACAAAGGTCGCCCACTGGTCGCCCTGCCGGAAGAGAGAGCCGGCCGGAACCTTGAGCGCGTCCCGGGCTTCCCAGATGATTATCCGGGCGTCCACCCGGAATTTGTCACCGACATTGCGGCGCTGTTCCGGCGGCGTGACCAGGTCAGCCACCACATTCACACGCTGCTCCTCGACGCCTAAGGCTGAGACCTTTGTGAACGCCGCCGGCTCGACCATCCGGACGCGACCCAACAGCGGATCGCCGCCGCCCCATTGGTCAAATTCGACCGGCGCTCCCGGCGCAATCATCGCGCCATCCCGCGAGAGCACTTCCACGACCACTTCCAGGTCGGCCGGGTCGCCAATCTCCAGCAGTTCAGTGCCCGCCGGCACGGAGCGCGAGTTCTCCTCGAACACCCGCAAGACGCGGCCTGACGCAGGCGCCTTGATTTCCCGGGGCAGCGACGGCGCGTTCGTGCCAGGGTAGCTCCCCGGAGCAAACTCGGCCAGCTCTGCCTCCGCCTGGCGCAGGGCGCCTTCGGCGGCCGCCTCCTCGCTCGCGGTCGAGGCCGCACGCATTTGGACCGTTTCCAACTCCTGGATCGAGATGGTCTTGTCCGAATACAGCTTCTCGGAGCGCCGCAGCTCGCTGGCGGCAAGGGTGTGCGCCGTGCGGGCTTTTTCCACGTTCGCGAAAGCCGAATCGCGCTTCGCCTCAGTAGTCCGGCGGGCGCGGGCATCCAAGAGCGCAGCCGATACCGGTTCGATCACCGCGACCGTCTCGCCGGCGGTTATCTCGGCGCCAGCCTTGAAGGGGATGCGCTGGAGCTGGCCGGCGACGGGCGCTGAGACCACGTAGCGCTGCTTAATGCGCGTCTTGCCTTCCTCGTTCACCGTCGCGCGCAACGCGCCAATCGAGGCGCGAGCGATTTCGACCGGCAGCGGCTTCGGCCAAAGGCCGGCCACCAGCAGAGCGACAAGGAGGACGGCGCCGGCATAAGGAATCCAGCGCCGGGTGTGGTGGTTGGCTGCGGATGTGCGCGTTTGGGTCATGCCAGGGCCTATTTGAAATTTGAAAATCGAGAAATGCAAATGGATTTCATTCCGGAGCCTTTAATGCACCGACGAGATCGAGTTGGTTAAGTTTGCGCAGCACGACCAGCGCCGAGAGCGCCGAGGCGACCGTCACCACCAGCACGGCAAACGCGTAATTGTGGGCGGTGAGGATGAGCGGCAGCCTCACGGTTTCCGTGTTCACCGCCCTTAGAATCGCCGTGGCGAAACCGGTCCCCAACAGCAGACCAAACGGCACTGCGATAAGCGCCAACAACACCAACTCCGTGACCAAGACCCCGCCGACTTCCCGCCGCGAAAAACCGATGACGCGCAAGGTGGCCAGTTCCCGCGCCCGCTCCGCCAAAGAAATGCGCGCGTTGTTATAGACCACGCCGAAGGCCACGACGATTGCGAAGGCCATGTAAATCGTTTGAATCAACCCGATGCTGGCCGCGGTGGTCTGCCGGAAGTTCTCGCGGAGCGAGTCCTTAATCGCAACCCAGCTCAGCTTGGGAATTCCTTTCAAGGCGCGCAAGAACTCGACGCGATGCGCGCCATCGACGCGGAAATTCGCGCCGGAAATGAGGTCGCCCTCGTCGAGCAACCGGTTCAGCGCGTGCATATCCATGTAAGCCGCCATGCCCGCGAAGTCCTCGGCCAGACCGGCCAGCCTGACCTTGCGCACCGGCCGCTTGCCCTCGAGCACTTCGACCACCAACTCATCTTCAGGCCGCGCACCCAGGATCTCGGCCAGTTTGCTCGAGACGACCAGGCCGCTGGCTGGAAGCTGAATCTGGTGCGAGGTGGCATCAATCACCCGGTTATGCAGACCGTTCGCAGGCAGCCCCTGGATGGCCAACTGGCGCCGCTCGCGCCCGTAACTGATTCGCACATACGCGTAACGAAAGGGTTCCTCCGTCACCACGCCCGGCAGTTGCCGGAACAGGTACCGCACCTCGTCGCTCACCGGCTCGACGAGCCCGATGCCCACGTCCTGGCGCTGCACGACGTCCCACTGGAAATCGAGCACTTCCCCGACCCCATCCCGGAAGCAATTCGGCACGATCAGGATGCCGGTCGCCAGCGCCAGCCCTGCTACCGTGAAAACCGCCTGCATCGGCTTGCGTTCGATATTGCGAACGGCGATCCGGAAGGTGTGCGAAAGAAAACGCGCAATGCCCGTCCGTTCAACCAGGGCCGGACGGTAATTGGCGGGCGGCTCCGGCCGCATCGCCTCGGCAGGCGGGAGCCTGGCGGCCCGGCGGACAGAGCTGACCACGCCCGCCAGGGCCGCCGCCGCGCTGACGAGCAGCGCCAGGGGAAAGGCGGTTTGGGCCAAGCGAAAATCAAGCTCAGGGAACCTGAAAAAGCGATGATACATCAGAACCAACCGGTGCCCCAGGACCACTCCCCCTGCCCCGCCCAGGACGGTGCCGACCGCCACCATCACGAACGCGAACTTGAGATAATGGACGACGATCTGCTGGTTCGTGAAGCCGAAGGCTTTGAGAATCGCGATCTGTTCCCGTTGCAGGACCAGCAGGCGCGACAGCACCGCGTTGGTCATGAACGCAGCCACGCTTAGAAAAACGATTGGGAATCCAATGGATATCGTTTGCAGAACGCGGATCTCATCCGAAACGCGGATGTGGGACGGATGGTCGCCGCGTCCGTAGGCGCCCCGGCCGCCATAGGGAGTGAGCAAGCGGTCCAGGTCGGCAATCACCGGCCGTTCCGCGGCGCCGGGTGCAAGCGTCAGCGCGAGAAAATTGAACGCGCCGTCGAGGTCGAACGCCCGGGCCAGCTCCTTGTAAGGCATCCAGAAAGAGCCATAGGTGCGGTTGTCCGGCAGCGCGGCGCCCGGGCGCGATTCGAAGATGAGCTCGGGCGACAGCACGATGCCCACGATGCGCAATTCCTGCCGCTTGCCATTCAGCAGCATAGCGAGCTTGTCACCGGGCTTCAGAGCATTGGCCTCGGCGAAAGCTTCGCTCACCAGCACCTCGCCGCGGCTCCCCGGTGCCAGCAGGCTCCCGGCCCGCAAAAAGAGGCGGTTCAGCTCCGGCAGACCGAGGTCGGGCAACGAACGGACCATCCCGCTCGCCGGCTCGTCCAGCCCGGCAACATCGAGCGTCACCTGGATCGCAATGCCCGGCTGCACCGTCGCCACGCCGGGGATTTCCTTCGCCCGTGCCGCCACCGAGTTGGGGGCGCGCTTGAGCGCCACGAAAACCTCCGCGAAACGGTTCGCCTCGTAGTATTCCTGTCGCGTCGATTCCAGGGAATGAATCAGGCTGCGCGCCATGATCATCATCGCCAAACCGCAAGCCATGACCAGGGCGACCGCGAACGCCTGCCCTTTCATGCGGCGCAAATCGCGCCACAGTTTTCGGTCGAGGTGGGAAACCATGCAAGCGCCTCACCAGTTGAGACTGCTGGCCGGTGCGCGCCGGCCGTTGGCGTGGACATCATGCACGCGCCCATCGGAAAGACGGACGACCCTGTCCGCCATTTCCGCCATCACCGCGTTGTGCGTGATGATCACCGTCAGCGTACCCAACTCCTGGTTCACGCGTTGAATCGCCTCGAGGACCACCACCCCGGTGCGGACATCCAGCGCGCCGGTCGGTTCGTCGCACAGCAGCACTTCCGGCCGCTTGGCAATCGCCCGCGCGATGGCGACGCGCTGTTGTTCCCCGCCTGACAGCTGCGCCGGAAAATGATCCAGGCGCCCGCCCAGCTTCACCATCTCCAGCGCGGCCTCGGGTGGCATCGGATCGCGCGCGATCTCCGTGATTAAACCGACGTTTTCCCGGGCCGTCAGGCTAGGTATCAAGTTGTAAAACTGGAAAACAAAACCGACGGTATTGCGGCGGAACTGGGTTAACTCCGCCTCGTTTGAGGCGGTCAGGTCGAGTTCCTTGTACCAAAGCTCGCCCGAGGTCGGCACATCCAGGCCGCCCAGATTATTCAGCAGCGTGGTCTTGCCGCTGCCGGACGGCCCCAGCAACACCACCAGTTCACCAGCGAACAGTTCCAGGTCCACACCCGCCAGCGCCCGCACCTCAGCCTCTCCCATGCCATAGACTTTGGTCAGCCCGCGCACCCGGAAGGCCGGAGGGCGGGGCCCTCCCGCGGTAGTCTGCTCAGCAGATTGACTCATCGGTCAAGCAAGTAGTAAACCGTTTGAGGCCGCAGCGAGACGCGCGCCGCCGTGCCAATCACGGTCCCGGGATAGCCGTTGAAATCCAACGCCGTCACTTTGAGACGGTCCGCGTCCGGCCGCTTGAAGCTCACCGTACCTTGAAATTCCTTCACCAGCCAGGGATCCGTCCCGATATTGACGATCCGTCTCACTCCTTCACCGGCGGGTTCGGTCTGGAAACCCGTCGGCTGCTCTTCGGACATCACCTGCAGCAGCATTTTGCCTGAGCTGCGCAGCGGCTGCGCATCCAATGACACGACGACGATGTGCCCTAACTCCAGGCTCGACGAAATGGAAAGGTCTTTCGTTTCGACCCGGCCGACCGTCTGGAGCAGGCCGCTGACACCCTGCGCGCAGGCGGCATCAATGGTCAGCACACCTTTGCCGTAATCGAGTTTCAATTCTCCGGTACTGCTTGCAACGGTTTGGGCGGCGTGGTCGATCGAAGGGTTCGACCGCCCCAGCTTCACCGAACCTGGCCCCGTGACGAACCGAACATCGACCCTGCCTGTGTAATGGAGCAGCGGGTCGAGGCGCCCGCCGGCTTTTGGTTCCGATCCGGCCGGGAGATCCTTCAAGCGCAGCTCGTCCAGCGCGGCGTCCTGCGGCAGCGGCGTGCCTTCCAGGCGTGCAAGGGCATGGCGGTCCAGATTGACTTCCGCCACCACGCTGCCGGTGGTCACGAGGCCCCGCCGGTAGATCAATGCCGCCGCCGGAAACTGGCCCATCATAGCAGGCGACATGAGGGTCCACGGTTGCATGAAATATCCGGGCTTCACGGCCCACCGGCCGCTGTCCAGCGCGAAGTGGATGATGGCGTCGCTATGCTGCAGCGCGCCATACACCGCAACATACAGGGGCGCTTCGCCGCGGAATCGGTTCGGCCGGTTCCAGGTCGTTTCCGACAACATCGACGGTTTGCCATCATAATGCGGGTCCATCGACGGATGCACAAACTGCCTCGGCTTTCCCGGCTGCTCCGCCTCGAACCGCAACCCGCTGCGGTCCGTGTAAGTGTGCCCGTTTCGTACCGACCATTCCGCGCTGTCGCCTTTCTGATTGCTGCCGAAATATCCGTGCCGGTCGATAAAATCGCCGCAGGTATAACTCAACTTTTCCAGCGGACCGAAGACCTCAGGACTCGCGGTGGCCCAGTTCGATGCGGTGATTGGGCCTTTGAATCCGAGGCTGCGCAAAAAGGAGCAGGTGTCGGTATAGAACTTCGTTTGCGTTTCGAGCAGGAAAGCCGCTGTGTCCTGGTCGCGGGTGGTTTTCTCGTTGAACATGTTCCAGAGCGGCCGGAAACCGACGCGTCCCTCGGCGAACGCGTCGCGTTTGACCTGCAGTCCATTCCATTTGGCGAGCGTCGCAGAAAGCGAACCGTATTTCCTCGTCAACCAATCGCCGAACATCTTCTCCAGCAGCCGGAGCTGCGGGTCGGGGATGTTCTGCTCCGAAAAGGTCCAAAAGAAAAATGAATCCTCGTTTTGGATTTCCAGGCTGGCCACCGCGGGTTCATCCACCAGTGGTTTGCCGGTAGTCGGACTGCGCGTGGTGAGCAGTGCTGTCCACCATTCGCGATAACGAGCCTGGAACTCCGGGTTGAAGAACAGCGCCGCGAAAGGGTGCGTCTTACCGTCGTAGCCTTTCACGAAGGGGTTATCGGGTTTGGGGGTCAGCCAGAGCGGAAAGTAAATGGAGAAATGAGTGTAGATGCCCTCCGCCTTCATCGCCTCCACGATCTCGATGGCATGCGTTACCTTCTCCCGATCAATCTCTCCGCGTTCGTTGAAATACCCGCCGTGGACCCGGACCAGGTTCACCCCGTGTTTGGCCAGCATGCGCGCGCATCGCTGCAGTTCGGCTCCTTTCAGTTCATGCGGCGGTCCGTTCACCCCCCAAAACCGAAGTGGCTCGCCGTTAGTAGAGTGAATGAACTGTCCGTCCTTGACCGCGATGAACCCCTGTTCGCCGGCGAATTTCTCGTTCAGGAACCGCAAGTCGATGGCACTATTGTCGGTGAAGGGATCGGGCTTTGGGTCGAACGTAAACCAACCTTTGTACGGCTCCGAGACCGATGCTCCTGGTGAAACGCGAGACGGCAGGATAGCCAGCATCGCCACAACGAGTTCCAAGCCCGGAAACGATAGCCAGCGATTCGCGTTCATGGTCCATCCTTCAAGGCCCGTCCGTCAAAGTCAATGATTCTTGCGCTCTCGCCCCGGCTGTTCCACGGCGAGTGACGAAGTCTCCAAACGGGGCGGCGTTGGTTACTGCAGGAGACGACATAAGGAATCTCTGATCAATACGTTCTAACCGTAGGGGAACGCGCCACATGCAAACGTTGATTAGAGACTCCTTACGTAGTGTCCTACAATGACTTTCGCATAACTTTGCCAATCGCCGTGGCGGCTGTCTCCGGCGGGAGTGAGCATTGCCGGAAAAGGCCGAAAGCAAGGCTAGACCGAATCAGCCGGAAGGGAAAGTGCCCGATTTTGGGTAATGCACGGTTAGATTGTGGTGGAATTCTGGCCGAAGAGATAGCGGCCAGCAGTTCCTCGACCGTCCAGGCATGGTCCGTAAGCCCTGTGGCCTGCGCTGGCGTCTGCTTCGTGGTGTGGTGAAGCCAGCAGAAATTCCAATAGCAGGCCAGCAGGGCCACGGAATGGCGCAGGTTTTCGAGTTTTTTGGAGAATCCCAAGGTTAGGCGAGTAATCGCCGTGCAGGTTCGAGCCCTGCCTGGGGCATCCTCAGACTGCCAAGCAGAGCCGCTTGACGCAACCTCCATTTATTCTATATTCAAGCTATTGGGAAGCAAACATTTATATAAAGTGTTGCGTTTCTATGCGGAAACAGTTAGTGTATTGACAAACCCACATGGTGGGTTGTGATGGAAAAATCGTTGCCTATGACGCTTACAGCAGATTCCCCTAGACCAATCTTTCGTGAGACAGCACGACGCGGCACTGAGGGGTCTGTAGAGCTAAAAATTCCTGTGGACCGGCTCGAAACGGCGCTTAATTGGGTTATGAGTCAGCCAGGAATAGCGCCTGAACTTTCAAATGCCATCGTGGGCACTCTCTGGCTCATGCAAGTGGATGCTTTTCGCCAGCAAGAAGAAGAAGGCATGTTGTCCAATAAATACGATGCGATGCTAAACGACCATCGCCCCTTTTTGGCCGATCTGATCGCAAACGGCGAAACTCTTATTTGGGCTGCGAAAAAATCCGGCATGGTCTCTCCTCCGCTCAAGTTCACCATTGAGGACTTGGAAGCCACTCTGAATTCCCTGCATGCCACATTTCGCGCCGAGCATGGGCCAAAGAATTCTCAGAAGACAAACGAACTAATTGCACAGCTATTCGATGGCCAGAAACCCTGAAGTCGAGCAGATTCTAGAAGCATGGTGGCAATTAGATCACATTGCGCCGCACGAAAGAGCGAAATCGGAAAAACAGCTTAATGGGCTGTTGGATAAGGTGGTTGTCAGAGGGGCACAGATTTACACGCGAGAGCAAATTCTTGATTACCTCTGGCCTCAGTACAGAGATTACCGACTGGCAAAGAAGAAAAACGAACAGGTCGGAGTGGCACAAGCAGCTTTGAAGAAATAAATAGTTTCGTTCAGAAAATGAACGTAACAGAATGCGGTCTTCTGTCGGGCAGCATGTCTTAATAGGTTTTTGAACGAAGGCATCAGAAATTGGTGGTAGTGCCCTAATTTGCTGGATTCTCGAATGCTTTGTACTTCATCCAAGGCCCTGAAGGTTGATCGGTGTGCATCCTCCAGCCTTCTTGTGTCAGCCATTCGGTTTTCCCTGTAAACCGGTTTACTTGAAGGTTTAAACCTCCCATTTGATAGTGTTCCCATTGAGTGGGCCACACGTACACGAGCCAAAGGCCCGCTCCGATTATGACACTGGCCCAAAGAAGAAGCCGTTTTGTGGTTTTCATTTTCTGAATTAAACGCTCAGGCTAATGTCCCAATTTGAAATCACCAAACCTATTTTGCGAACACTCTCCACACCAGAATTGCCGTTAAAAGCACGAGCGCAATAGTTAGCCAAACCAGAGGATCTTTAGTCCAGCGGTGTTTTGGAGGAAGCAGATTGTATGATCCTTGGCTCATCTGTTATCTTGGCGGATCATTGCTTTTCTGGTTCGTAATTTCCCAAGACCCTAGAAATGACCGTTTGGATTCGGTAATAAAACTTTGCCGATTACCCTCGCTTGTATAATGGAATGTCACGTGATGACTGTCTCGTTTCCAGTCATCTTCCGTTGTTCGGAATACGGCAGTCTGCCGGCAAATTTCGGGCTGGCAAAACCAAGCGAGCCCACACATTGCCGCAATTACCGGGAGGTCGTCGCTAAGAACAGTCACGCTAAAACGGAAGCGGTCTTTTTGGCCCATCGTGCCAATTAATCTATCAGACGAATGATTTCCTCCAAGCTCCAAACGTGCATTACTGAAGTGTGGTTTTTTGACTGCTTCGCACGTCAAATCAATGATTTTCCCAGGATTTATGCTAAATCTAGCCGCACAATCTGCCCGAGCACCACCCGATTTTGGCACGAAACTGGCTACAATCTAAGGTAAGTACTTTGAACATCTTTAGACGTACCAATAGATCGAGAACCTGCCAAACGGGAGCGTGAGTAACGTGAACCTGCCCTTCAATTTCTTTGACTTATTACTGCTCTTTGTGCTGGCCGCGGGCCTCGTGCGCGGACGGAAACACGGGCTCTCCCTGGAATTGCTCAGCCTGCTTAAGTGGCTCGCGCTGTTGCTGGTGTGCGCGGCGGTTTACGGGCCTGCCGGGGCAATGGTGGCGCAGTCCGGCCAGTTTGACCTCCTTTCGGCCTACCTGCTCACTTATCTCGGGGCCGCACTGATCGTTTTCGTGTTGTTCACGCTCATTCAAAGCCGAGTCGGTCCCAAGCTGATCGGCAGCGATGTTTTTGGACGTGGTGAATATTATTTGGGCATGGGCTCGGGCATGGTGCGCTTTGCGTGCATGCTGCTGGTGGGGCTTGCGCTGTTGAACGCGCGGGCTTTTAATCCCGCCGAACTGAAGGCCATGGACAAATTCCAGCAGGACGCTTACGGCAGCCATATCTTTCCCGGTCTGCACAACCTGCAGGTTGCCGTGTTCAACGACTCCCTTGCTGGCAGTTTCATAAAGCAAGACCTCGGGTTCCTCCTGATCGCCTCTACCGAACCAAATCAAAGAGACCCCGGTCCCACGCCGGCTGCGGTGACCGCCAAACGCTAACGCCTACGCAAAACTGTAGTCGTAGGGCTTCCGCATCTCTCGTGCGACGTGCGCATTGCCTTCAGCGGCATGCTCCCCGATAAACTTTTCAGCCTGCGGGTCCCACTGCAGCCTCAATCCAGTCCGCAGCGCGATCGCGCCCAGGTGGCAGACGGACGCGGCGCGATGGCCGACTTCCACATCGGCAATCGGCCGCTGCCGGCTGCGGACGCACTCGAAGAAGTTCCCCATGTGATCCTCGCTGTTATACAATCGGATGGCGCCTTCTGACAATGGAGTGGTCAGCAGCGAATTATCGCTCGCGCGCAGGTTTCCGCGGTTGACCCAAATCCACCCATCAGACCCCTCGAACCGGACTCCGTTTCGCTGCCCTTGCGGGTCGTCCACCGCACCGTAGATATTGTCGGCCCGGGTGGTGCGAACATGATGCACCACGCCGGTAGCGTAGGTGAATTTCACATGGTATTCGCTGATCGCGGTGTATCCGCCGGGAATCGGTTGTGACAGCGCTTCGGCCTCGATAGAGACCGGCCCGGGCAAGCCGAGCGCCCAGAGCGCGATGTCATTGTGATGGGCGCCCCAGTCGGTCATCGTCCCGCCCGAGTAGTCATACCAATATCGAAAGTAGAGGTGACACCGCTGATGCATGTAATCTGTCTTCGGCGCCTGGCCCTGCCAGAAATCCCAGTCCAGCGCCGCAGGTACTGGCTCAGGCTTGAAGGGCCCTTCACGCAAGCCCGCGGGCAGCCAAACCGTCACTTCCTTGAGCTTGCCGAGCCTGCCGTTGCGAACCAGTTCGCACGCCAGTCGGAAGCGGGGATCGCTCCGTTGCTGGCTGCCGGTTTGAAGCACGGCGTTCTTTGCACGCACCGCCTGCACTACCCACTTGCCCTCGTCAATGGTCAAAGTCAGCGGCTTCTCGCCATAAACGTCCTTGCCCGCTTTGATAGCGGCGAGATTCACCAGTGTATGCCAATGGTCGGGCGTCGCATTGATGACCACGTGGACATCTTCACGTTCCAGCAGTTTCCGGAAATCATTGTACTGAGCGGGCTTCTTCTCCGCCTTGCTGAATTGCTTTGCCGCCGCGTCGACGTGGCTCCGATCGACGTCGCACAGCGCCACGATTTCCCCAAAGCGGCTCGCATTGGCCGTGTCGCCGCGGCCCATCCCACCGCAGCCAATCAGGGCGATACCCGGACGATCATTTGCGGACGGCGGCTTCTGGCTCGCAGCCGCCGCGTGCAGTTCCCGCTCCACAAACCATAAAGGCAAGCCGCTCGCCGCCGCGGCCAGCGAACACTTCTTAACAAACGAACGACGCGAGATGTGAAAAGAGGTCGGGAGCATAGAGACGCTGCATCAAGGTTGCCACACCGCACGCCAGAACGCCACTGTCCGGCCTGTTGGGGATGGATTGGTCAAGTTCAACGAGCTGCCCATCAAAGTGTTGGTCGAGGAGCCGGTCCAGGTCTTCAGGTCGGTCGAGCTCTGGAGGACATAGCGGACGCTTGCCTGGCCCTGCAACTGCAGAACGAGCTGCCCCGGTTGCGCCGGGGCCACCACGGCTAGCCGGGGCGCTGCGGGCGAAAGGGTGAACAACGAGATCGATAAGGGAGGGAAGCTGTAACTGAAATTCGATCCGGCGGCCGCAAAGCTGTTCGTGGCGATATCCTGTGACAGCTCCGGGCCGTTCGTGCGCGCCGCTTCGTCCTGCGGGATCCCGTAAGAACGCAGCATCGCGGCCGTGCCAGGCGCAAAGCCTGTCAGGGCAATCTCCGCATTGAAATTGGTGGTGGTATCTTTGTTCAGCACCAGCAACGAGATGGCTCCGCTCGCGCGCCGTGCGGCGTAGGCGGACAGCAACAGATAATCGCTGGTGGCGCCCAGGATCGTGTCACCCGGCTGCGCAAAATATTGCATCAGCTTCGCGGCGTAGAAGGTTGGATGCCGTGTGTTCAGTCCATTAATCATACCCAGGTCGCCGTAGGTCCGCCACCCGTATAGGGTCGAGTCGAAACTTCCACCGGTATCTGTTCCGTTCCGCAAGTCCCACCACACATAGGCGTTGAATTCGGTCTGGCTGAGCCGGCCCAAATTGTCGGCGTAGTACAGGCCGTTAACGAGGCTGGTGGATTGGACGCCCTGGTACCCAGCGTCACCGTTGTTCTCGGTACACACGAGTTCGATATTGGTGCCGGCCGGCCCGAAATACCCGGCGATCTGCCGGCGCAGGTCGGCCGCGTCGGCAGCCCAACCGGCGGAGGACTGCAACGCAAGCGGGTCGCTATCGGAACAGTTGACCTGGTTTTGGGCCGTGTATTCAGGGTAGCGGTGATAAATGCCGAAATCGGGTGTGAAGCCCTGGCTTTTGAGAGTACTCAAGAGGACCGGCGTCCAGCCGTAATGAACCTGGCCGGTAAGGAGGTTGGTAGCGGGGTGGGTGGTGTCACCGTTGACCGAACTGTCCTCGCCCGGTGTGAGCACGATGCCGGCCTTGATCGACGGATCAGCGGCCTTCATTTGCTGGATGTAGTTGGTGGCCCGAAGCGCATACGTGTAGGCGTCATTGGCCGGGATGTTCGTGTCGGTCTCCCACGTGCCATACAGTTCGTTACCGATTTCCCAATATTTGAAGCCGTAATGATTGGTCACATTGGAGCCGCGCACCCAGGCGGCAGCTTCGGCGGGTGTGCCGCTGCCGTAGTTCACGGTGATGAAGGCCTGGGCGCCGACGTTGGTGGCCACATGAACAAAATTGGGAAAACCGGTGGCCCACTTCCAAGTATTCGTGCCGCTGGTGTTGCTGGCCCAGTGATATTCATCCGAGAGCGACCCGCCGGGAAACCGGAGGATGCTTGTCCCCATCTCCTTCAGCGAGGAAATCGTAGTGGGGGTATCGAAATTGCCGTCCCAGATGGCGGTGTTCACGCCGAACCACCGCGCGTCCACTCCGCGCAGAGCCTGAGTCGCGTTGAGGCCCAGATGCACCGCACCGGGGCCGGCGGCTGCGGTGAGTTGGACATCATCGATGTAAAACGTGTTGGTGGTGCCGTTGCTGGTCAGTTGGAGATTGAGCCGATTCAGGTTGCTCACATGCGCGGCTCCCAACGAGCTGAGCGGGACCACGAATTGCTGCCAACTGTTGGTCTGCAAGGGTCCGATGTGCACAGTCGGACCGGTAGCGCTGCCGACCTGCGCCTGGACCTGCAGGACCTGGCCGCCGCCGGCGCCCCCATTAGCCCAAAAAACCAGACTGGAATAGACAGAGGTATTGAAATCCGGGTGCTGAAAGGAGACGGCGACGTTCCAGGCCGTGCCGTCCGCGCTGATGGAGTTCGCGCCGGAATGCACCGGCGAGGTGTTGGCCAAATTGCGGGTTCCCCAACCCCAGTCCTGGAATCCGTTGACCAAATGGTCGGTGTAAATCGGGAGCGGCGCCTGCGCCTGGGCGGCGAGAGCGACCAGGACCGCGACACTGGCCAATGCACCTAGAACCTCGGAGACAAAACCGGGAGGAATCTCCTTTGAAAACATTTTGCGAGCCATGCAACGCAGCAGATTGTGGGTACGGAGACCACAATCACAGCTTTTCCATTCTGGTGCAAGCCCCGCGTCAACTCCAGTCGTGAGTTTTGATGACGAATGTTACTCGTCGGGGCACGAAAAGGGGCGCCGCTGACAGGCGGCGCCCCGTTTTACAATGTCGCACAACTCTGGCGACACCTAATCCGTCGAGAGCTCAGGGAATCATGATCGGCGTGCCGGTGTTGGCGGTCTTAGTGGGGTCGGTCACATCGCTGGCGGTGACCGTAACAGTCCCGGAAGTAAAAACGGTCACGCTCAGTGTGGCCTTTCCGCCTACCAGTGTGGTGTCGGCAGGCAACGTGGCCACGGGATCGCTGCTCGTGATGTGGATGATATGGTCGGTGGCATAGGTGGCCGGAAACCAGTTGGCATCAACCGCATTGACCGTCACGTTGAACGGGAGGCCGGCGACCTGAGCATCCGGCGTGCCCGTCTTGCCCGACGCAGTTCCCGGCGCGGCGGTTTCGCCCGGCATCAACAGCTGCAACTTTGTAAATCGCCGGGTGAACATGCGGAAGTAGTTTTGGTCGGGGGCCAGGTCGGCGGAAGGCACCAGCGCGTAGCGTTGACCGCTGATGGTCCAGGTGGTTAGCGGAGCCCCAGGGGCCTCTGAGCCGGTGAGGACGATCCAGTTGTTGGACGAGGACAGATTCTTTGAAACTTGCAGACCAAAACCCGAATCCGGAATACGCCAGGATATCACCTTCTGGCCCGGGTCCAGCGGGAAGACAAATATCGTGTTGGGCTCGCCAGTGAGGATGCTCCAAATACTTGTGTCGAGGGTGCTATCTGCCAGGAAATTATCGCTGACGATCGGGAAGGCGGCACCACTGTTGGTCCCACTCACCGACGACAAGACGACCTCCTGTCCCACGTTGAATGGATTGTTCGGCTGCGCACCAAACACGACGTTCAAGGGTTCGACAAAAGGGGCTGCCACTTCGGGTCGAATGTTGAAAGTGACGCTGGCTCCTCCCGGCCCTGTGATCGTGATATTCGTATCGTTGTTAAATGTCAAGCCCCAAGTCCCCAAAACCGTCGGAGCGGCAAGGTTCGTGAGGGTCCCGGCTGAGGCTATCCCAATGTATTCGGCACCGAACATGTTGCTATTGGCACCGGGCTCATTGATTTTGTACCTGAAGGCGGCGACACCTGTGTTGTTCGAATTCGCCTGCACATTAAGCCAGACCACGTTTGTCTCGTTGTAATCGAGAGAAGCGGCGTTCCCAGGGCCGGTTGTGATGAACAGGTGCGCCTGGTACCCTGGCTGTGCTGTCCCGTCCGGGAAATTCGTGATGGTCATGGAGTAGCTGACACCCTGCTGCCCGACCCAGCCAACGCCTGTCGTCTGTTTTAACTTAATGCTGTTGCGCTGGTATTGGTCGGAGCTCGGACCGCCCGAAAGCAGATTAAGGCCGGCTTTGGGAGTGCCGAACGTTCTCGCCATAGCCGGCGGTGGCGAAACCACCGTGGACAACTTCAGGTAAAGGTTGTCAATCCACATTTTCGTCGGGATGGTGTTCGTGAACAGGCTTACATTTTCCCCTCCATAACAATTGATATTAAACATGGGGCCGGCGGCCAAGGGAGACGGAGGAGCCGGTGCCGTGGTTTTGTCTATCGGGCACACATAACGCAGCCACTTGCCGAAGTTGTTGGTTCCAATAACAACATTGGTGATCGTGTAAGTGCTATAGTTATTGACGACAAACCCAACTGTAAGGCTGCAGACGTTGCTGGCCCGGTCCAGGGGGGATGAGGGATCCACGTACAAATCGAACGAAAGGCTGTCGTACTTGGTGGCATCGATAGTTTGGCTGAAGTCGAACGGGTTGCCGCCTCCAAAGAAACCGATGATGAGGTTCTGACCACCTTTGCCACTGTTCGCCGGGACACCCGGCCACAGGGACCAGAACGCAAGCGAACCGGAACCTGCCCCACCAACCGGCGGCGGAGCCAGCGTGCTGTTCAGGGTCGTTTCGAATGAATTGGTTATCGGAGTTTGGTAGCCGAACCCGTAGGCACTTTGATACATGTCGTACCACCAGGCATAGCCTGCGGTCGAGGCGCCGGTATCGAAGGTGTTAGTCCAGGAAGTCGTCAGGGTTTGCGCCTGGCTGTTCGCTCCAGCGCCGAGGAGGGCCACCCCAGCCGCCAAGCTGAGACATAACCTGATTAGGTGCAGTGCTTTCATAGAGAGTTTGGTTCGGAGGTCGCTGTGGGTTTTCACGTGTTCTTTCATACTGTCATCCGCTCTGACAGCCAGCCAAGCCACAGCTGCAAATCGGGGCGAGCACTAACGCATGCCCCCAGCCTCTGCCAGACGGACTCTACTCGGACCGCCCACAGTGCGCTCAGCGGATTGGGTTTTCAGAACGGTTTATTGAGCCAGAAGCTACCATTTCTGCCTGGTTTGGCATGTCATCAAAAGTAATGACACCATGGGCGAATAAGCAGGCATCCAGGAGCAGAGCGGGCCTGGGCGGGTGGAGGAATTCCCGGGTCAGGCGCGGGCGGCGGCCGGTGGGCGTTCCTCGCCGTCGGCCAGGTGGGCGTATTTGGCGACGGCCTGGGCGCGGGAGCGGACATGCAGTTTTTCGTACATGCGCCGGACGTACGTGTTCACCGTCGGCACGCTGATGTTGAGGCGCTCGGCGATTTCTTTGTAGAGGTAGCCGCGCGCCAGCAGGTCGAGCACTTCCTGTTCGCGTGGAGAAAGCTCATCATCACCTGCCGCGATTGCGGAAGCTTGCCGGAATGACTGGACGACTTTGCGCGCGATATTGCTGGTCATGGGCGAACCGCCACGATGCACGTCCTCGAGGGCGCCGAGCAGTTCGGCGCGAGGTGTTTGTTTCAGCAAGTAGCCGGTGGCCCCGGCTGCCAGCGCATTGTAGATATGGTCCGCGTCTTCGTACACCGTCAACATCACGAACTGAGCCTCCGGCAACATCGGCTTGAGGCGCTTGACGGCTTCGACCCCGCTCATCCCGGGCAGGTTGATATCCATGAGGACGACATTGGGCTTTTTCTCGGCGAGTCCCGCCAGCGCGCTCTCGGCATCGCCCCATTCGCCGGCGAGGCGGAACCCCGAGGCGCGGCTTACCCAGCCCGCGAGAATTTTCCGGGCGTGGGCGTCGTCCTCGACAATGGATACGGCAATAGCCACGGTTGTCTTATATCTGAAAAGTTAACGATTTGGTTGTCATGTGTTTTGATGACGCAGGTCGATCTTTGATTTTTAATTCTTAATTCTCGATTGGCCAGCCGACGCCTTGCCCGCCCATGACGTTCCAACGTTTTAACTTTTTGGCGTTTTGACGCTCACATCCGGGTCACCACTACCACAAGGTTTACGCGCGTCCCCTCGCCGCGTGCCGTCTCCCACTGGCAGCGGCCGCCGATTTCCTCGAGGCGTTTCTGCATATTCGACACGCCATTGCCGCCGGCGACCCGGGCGCCATCGCCAATGGGGGTCGCCCGCGTGTTGAGCGCATGCCAGTCGAATCCGCGTCCGTTATCCGCGATCTGCAACACAAAACCATCGGGCCGCATGTCGAGAGAGACGCGGACCTCGGTCGCGCCGGCGTGTTTAATGACGTTATGGAGCGCCTCCTTCAAAGCCAAAAACACGTTGTGGCGGACTTCCGCAGTCAGCGCCCAGGCCGGCAGGTTCACTGGCACATCCAGGCGGCAGCGAATGGCGGCCACGCTCAGGAAGTGCTGCGCGTAGCGGCCAAGATAGGTCACAAGGCTGTCCAGCGTGTCGTGCTTGGGGTTGACGGCCCAGACGATTTCATCCATCGCGCGGGTGAGTTCGCGCGCCGTTCCGTAGATCTGGTCCACATCCGCGGCGGCCTGCGCCTGGCCCTCAACCTCGCTGCGCACGGATTGGCTCAACATAGTGATGCGCGTCAGGCTGGCCCCGAGGTCGTCATGAATGTCGCGGGCGATGCGGGCGCGCTCGCGTTCCAAAGCGCGCTGCCGTTCCAACAGCTCGAGTTTGCGCCGGAGGCGGCGCCGCGTCGCCCACAGGACACCAGCACCCACCCCGGCCGCCCCTCCGAAGAGCAAGATCGTTTGAAACCACCAAGTCTGCCAGAAATAGGGCGCTACGACGAGTGCGAGCGAAGCGCCGGCCTCGTTCCAAACATTGTCGTTGTTGCAGGCGATCACCCGGAAGGTGTAACTACCCGGCGGCAGATAGCTGTAGGGTGCCACCCGCTGAGCGCCCGCCTCCTGCCAGTCCCTTTCCAACCCTTCCAGCCTGTACTTGAACGCCATTTTGTCCGGGGTGATAAAGCTCATGCCGGCGTACTGGAACTCGAACCGGTGACGGCCCGGAGGCATGCGCAAGCTGGTTTTGGATTCCATGAATGGAGGAACCGGCGAATCAGTAGGGCGGCCCGTCACCGCCGGCCCGGGACTCTCCGCGCGGTCCCGGGAGTTGCTCGACAGTCCAGATGCCTGGACGCAAGCCGCCAAGAGCCGCGGTTCGATCGGCTTGCCATCCACGAGCAACTGTTCAATCGCGACGGGAGGTTTGGCGGTATTCGTGCTGGCGTTCGCGGGATCCACGACGGCGAGCCCTTTGGCGGTAGGAAACCAGAGACGCCCACTCGAGCTACGGCACGCTCCGGGCTGGAACCCGCCCGAGCACAGTTCGGAACTCAGCCCTTCGGCATACCCATAGCTGAGGAAACGGACTCTCGGAGCCAAGCCGTCGGCACATCGGTCGAGGTCGGCCTTGCTGGCACGCAGGATTCCCCGCAGCGAACCGAGCCACAAGTTCCCCGCGCCGTCATCCACGATCTGGTTGATGACGCTAATCGGCAGGCCATTCGTGGTCGTGATGACAGCGAACTTTCCGTCTTTGAATCGCGTCAGACCGTTGTCGGAGGTGCCAATCCAGAGGGTCCCATCGGGATCAGCATAGAGGCACTCCACGGACTTGCCGCCCAGGCCGTCACGCGTTCCGAACTGTTTGACGTTACCGTCCCTTACGCAGCCGAGACCGCCGCCCGACATCCCGAACCACAGCGTATGGTCGTTCGCCTCGACGATGCTGCGCACATCTGGCAAGGAAAGTTGCTCCGCGCCGGCAAACAACGAGAGCCGGCCCGCCTCATAACGGTACAGCCCGATGGTCGTGCCAATCCACAGCACACCTTGCCGGTCCTCATGCAACACCCGGGCCGGGGAAGTGACCCGGCTCAACTCTTGCAGCGGCTCGAAGCGGTCTCCCTTCCTGGCCAACAGCCCTCCGCCCCATGTTCCGACCAATAATTGGTGGTGCCTGGTTTCCAGCACGGACCAGACGAACAAATTCGAAACCCCGGCAGCCTCCGTGAAAGGGGTCCACTGTCCGCCATCGAAGTGATACAAGCCGGCGCCTTCGGTGCCGATCCAGGCCGATTCGTCCGCCAGAACACTGAATGATAAGACAGCGCAGCCGCGCCACTTGTCGGGAGGTGCCAGCATTTGCACCCTGCGCCGACGCACGCCGTCGAACCCGGCGCCAGTCCCCACCCAGATATTCCCCTCGTGATCTTCGCAGAGAGCGCGCACCCAATCGTGGGACAGGCCCTCGTCCCGCGTGAATTGAACTGGCTCTTCCCCAGGGACACACAGGTTGAGGCCGTCCCGCAGCGTGCCCGCCAGCACCTGGCCGGAACGCGTTTCCAGCAGGCAGGTGGCCGCGCCCGGCGTGCGAGGCAGCCGAGCTTCCGATTCCGGCACCCACCGCCCGTCGCGCCATTTCCGCAATCGTGCGTTGCCCACCACCCACAATCCTCCGTCGCGCGCTGGGAGTACCCTCTCGTAAGAATAGCTTGCCGCGCCGCCCGGGAATTGGAACGGCACCACCGTTCCTTGCCGGAGCGTCGCCACCATTCCGTTGGCGGTGATCCAAAGCTTGCCGTTCCCAGCCCGCGACAAAGCAACTTTCCGCGTCGGCGATGCGCCGCCAGGCGCCAGCACGGATTTGCCGTCGCGCACGCGGAAAAGCACCCCCGCGACATTCAGCAGCCAGAGATCGCCATCTTCGTCGGTCGCCAACCCCTCGATCGCGCCGCCGGGCCAAGTTCGGCCCAGGTTAATCGTTTGGAACTGGCCGCCATCGAACCGCGTAAGATGCCCGGTCTCGTGGCCGATCCAGAGCGCCCCATCGGGACCCTCGTGCAGGCTGGTGATCGCCCCGTTGGGCAAATCAGGCGTGTTGATCGAATCGAACACCGTGAATCGAACTCCATCATAACGCGCCAGCCCGTGGTAGGTTCCCAGCCACAAATAGCCCTCGCGGGACTGCACAATCGCGGTGACCGGGCCCGCCTGCCATCTGTCCTGCACCTGCCACACCTCGAACGCGCCCCGGGTAGGATGGCGTTCTCCCGCCGACACTTCGCGGCCGCCGAGACAGAAGAAAAACGCAATAGCGATAGGCAGAACGCCCCAACGATTACCCCGGTTCCAGCGTGCCGTTAACGCCAACACGTTTGACACTCTGTCAACCCGTCCCGTACAAGGCAAGATTTGTCCACAATCCAGGATCCGCAACCCACAGCCGGCAGCCCGCAGTCGATGCCCGAACCCCAAACTCCACGCACACTGGCACTTCCAGAGACTCAGGTTGGGCTGCTTTGGGGATTGTAAGCCGCCAAGGGTGGCCTGTGTACTGCAGAGTGTTGCCTGTACATCGATTCCGGCATCGTTCCTGCTCAAATGGAATCGATTAATAGGTTTGCCCATAGCGGCATGGAGGCGGTTGCGCTTGGGTAGCCACCTTATGCGAAAGAAGATACTGATAGTCGAAGACAACAGCGAATTGCTGGAACTGATGCGCCTGGGTCTCAAGCAGGCCGGTTTCAGAATCGCCACCGCCACCAATGGCGCGGATGCGCTCCAGTCGGTACGTTCCGTCGCGCCCGACCTCATCGTGTTGGACCTTGTGCTCCCGGGACTGGACGGGTTCGCAGTTTGCGAATGTTTGCGGAAAGACGAGGCGACAGCCGGCATCCCGGTCATTATTCTAACCGGCCTGAGCAGCGAGTTCGCTCGCTTTGCGAGCCTGGAGTCGGGTGCCGACGAGTATTTCACAAAGCCGATCAGCCCGGAACGCCTGGTGTCACGAATCAAACACCTACTTCGCCGCTCGCAGAAATTGCCGCACCCCGCGCCGGAGCCTGGCGCCAAACCAGAGCGAGGAGCCGGCGTCTGTTAAACCCAAAACGAGTTGGCAAAAAAACATCTTGTGAAGCCGAGCGGAATGGGTAACAATACCAGTGCAAGGCGCGAGAGAGTAGCAAGTGAAGTAACGCGCCTGTTCTTTGGCAAAGCGATTGGCATCGGCTCCCATAAGGAACCGATCTTGAGATTTTACCCTGCCTATGCGCGTGATTAGAAACTATGTCCTTGAACCGTAGTAAATAAACCAAGGAACTTTAGCTGAGGTTGTGGCCGACAGGCCTTGATTGGACGTCGAAAGCAGCCCGGCGGGTTCCATCTGTTTCTAATAAGTTCAAAGGAACTGTTACACACGGCAATGGCGGGGTTTTTTTCTGACGTTTTCTTTGGGCAGCACGCGTCACCGCTGGTATGTTAGCCGCATGGCGCGCGATGATTTGTTTGCAGCCGCTGCCGCTCCCCAGCCGGAAGCCCCACCGGAGGCGGAAGCGCGGCGTCATCAACCGCTCGCCGCCCGCATGCGACCGCGCGACCTGGGCGAGTTCGAGGGACAATCCCATATCCTTGGCCCGGGACAACTGCTCCGCCGCGCCATCGAGGCCGACCGCATCCAGTCGCTCATCTTTTATGGCCCGCCGGGCACCGGCAAAACCTCTCTGGCGCAGATCATTGCTCGCCAGACGAAAAGCAAATTCGAACGGCTCAGCGGGGTGGAATCCAATGTAGCCGATATGCGCCGCGTGCTTGCCGCAGCGGCGAACCGGCTCGAGAACAAGGGGCTGTCCACAATCCTGTTCATCGACGAAATCCACCGGTTCAACAAAGCGCAGCAGGATGTGCTGTTGCCGGACGTCGAGGCCGGCGTGGTACGGCTCATCGGCGCGACAACCCATAACCCGTTCTTCTTCGTCAACTCCCCGCTCGTTTCCCGCTCGCAAATTTTCGAGCTGCGGCCCTTGAGCGAGGCGGATTTGGAACGCCTCCTTCGCCGGGCACTGGCCGACCCGGAACGCGGGCTGGGTTACTTGAAACTTCAGGCGGAAGAGACTGCGGTGCGGCATCTCGCCAAACTGTCCGATGGTGACGCGCGCAAGGCCCTGAACGCCCTCGAAATCGCCGCGCTCACTTCCGCGCCGGATTCTCATGGCATCGTCCATATCGACCTCGCCACCGCGGAGCAGAGCATCCAGAAGAAAGCCGTCGTGTACGATGACGAAGACGCGCATTACGACACCATTTCGGCTTTCATTAAATCAATACGCGGCAGCGACCCCGACGCGGCCCTGTACTGGCTGGCGAAGATGATCCACGCGGGCGAGGACCCACGGTTCATTGCGCGGCGCATCGTCGTTCATGCCGCGGAAGATGTGGGCCTGGCGGACCCGATGGCGCTGGTGCTGGCCAATGCGGCTTTCCAGGCAGCGGAATTCATCGGCTGGCCGGAAGCGCGTATTCCCCTGGCTGAAGCCACGATTTACATCGCCACTGCCCCAAAAAGTAACAGCACCATCCTGGCGATTGACGCCGCGCTCAAAGATGTCGAGTCGGGCCGGACCCTCCCGGTGCCGGAGCCGCTGCGCGACGCGCATTACCCCGGCGCCAAGCGTCTGGGCCATGGCGAAGGCTACAAATACGCGCATGATTACCCCGAGCACTTCGTGCCGCAGGATTATCTCGGCGCCGAAAAGCGCTATTACGACCCGACGGACCAGGGGGTGGAGAAGAAGATTAAAGAACGCGTCGAGCGTTGGCGCGCACTCGCTAAAGCCGAGGGGCAAGGTGCCAGGAACGAAGGGCGAAGGGCAAAGGGCGAGAATGAAAATGCGGGAAAGTGAAGGGACGAACGGAGGGAATAGGACCTTAAGGGAAACGAAGGCCGCGTTGCGCAACCAGGTCGCTTCGGTTCTAACGCGGCTCCCTGCGGAACCGCGAGTGGCGGCATCGGCGAAGGCGCGCGCCCTTCTGGAAAAGCAGGCGACCTGGCGAGAGGCTGGATCAATTCTTTTTTTTGCTCCGTTGCCATTGGAGTTGGATATCTGGCCCCTCATCGCCAATGCAATTGCCGCCGGCAAGACAGCCTCATTGCCCCGATTTGTGGCGGAGACCGCCCAATACACGGCTTGCCGCGTCGAGGATCCGGAGAGCGATGTCCGGCCGGGGAGGTTTGGCATTCGCGAGCCCCTGCCCCACTGCCAAGCGGTGCCATTAAACCGGCTGGACTTTATCCTCGTGCCTGGGGTAGCATTCGATCTGCATGGCCGCCGGTTGGGCCGGGGCAAAGGGTTTTACGACCGACTGCTTGCGGCGGTGCGCGGAACGACGTGCGGCGTAGCCTTCGATGAACAGATCGTGCGCGCGGTGCCCGTCGAGCCGCATGACGTTTATTTGAATTGCATCTTGACGCCGACGCGCTGGATCGAGCTGTAACCTGCGCGCGGTCTGTAATGAGCTCGTTAGTTGATACTTTGGAGCACGCCAGCCTGGTGCTGAGCGGCGGGGTGGTGTGTTATGTTTTTCTCCTTTGGAGAAAACGCAAAACCGGCCGCGCCGGGACTCTCGCGGCCGAATCCCTGCTGGACCAAGCCAGACGCGAGGCTGACACACTGATGCGCGACGCACGGTTAGCCGCCAGCGAGGAAACCCTCAAATCCCGCGAACAGAACGACCAGGCCCTCGCCGCGCGCCGCGCCGAACGGCTCGAACTGGAGCATCGGCTGGCCGAACGCGAAGCCCTCATCAACTCGCAACTGCAGCGGCTTGTCGAAGCCGAAAAAAACGTGCAATACGACCAGGACGCTGCGCGGCGGCGTGAGGCGGCGCTGGCCGAACAGGAGCGCGAACTGGCCGACTTGCGGCGCCAGGAACGCGGACTCCTCCAACGCCTGGCGGGTTTGAGTGAAGCGGAGGCTCGGGAGTCGCTCTTGAAACGCATCGAACAGGACTCTTTGCGCGATGCGAATGCACTTTCGCGCCACATCGTCGAGGACGCCAGGAACCGGGCGGAGGAACAAGCCCGGCGGATCATCAGCCTGGCCATCCAACGCTACGCCGCCGAGCACACCTTCGAAAGCACCACCGCGAGCATCGTGTTGCCCGCCGGCGACGACGTCAAAGGACGGATTATCGGTCGTGAGGGGCGCAATATCCGCGCCTTCGAGGCCGCGACCGGCGTGACCGTTTTGGTTGACGATACGCCCGGCTCTGTGCTGCTGTCAGGCTTCGACCCTGTCCGCCGCGAAGTGGCCCGCGAATCGATGTTGCGCTTGCTTGCCGATGGCCGAATTCATCCAACCCGGGTTGAAGAGGTGGTGGCAAAAGTGAGCCAGGAAATCGAGGAGACCATTGTGCGGCTCGGCGAGGAGGCGGTTGCGAAAACCGGTTTGCCTCCTTTGGCCCCGGAGATTGTGAAAGTCCTGGGCCGGCTGCATTTCCGCCATAGCTTCTCGCAAAACATCCTGGACCATTCCGTTGAGGTGGCGCATTTGATGGGGCTCATGGCCGCTGAACTTGGCATTGACGTCGGTGCGGCCAAGCGCGCCGGCCTGCTGCACGATATCGGCAAGGCCTTGAACCACGAAACCGAGGGCCCGCATGCGCTCGCTGGGGCGGAATTGCTCCGGCGGTTCGGCGAGTCCGAAGCCGTCGTCAACGGCGTCGCCTCTCATCACAATGATGTGCCAGCCATTGGACCACTCGGCATCCTCGTCAGCGCGGCCGATGCCATCAGCGCCTCCCGGCCTGGCGCCCGTTCCGAAAGCATGACCACTTACCTCAAACGGGTCGAGGACCTGGAAAAACTTGCCGGCTCATTCCCCGGTGTGGAAAAGGCCTTTGCGGTCCAGGCAGGGCGCGAATTGCGCGTCATGGTGCAACCGGAACAGATCGGGGACGAGGAAGCCTTTGCTCTGGCCCGGAACCTGGCCTCAAAGATCGAGGCCGAACTCCATTACCCCGGCCAGATTAAGATCACTGTGATCCGCGAAACCCGGTGTGTGGAAGTGGCGAAGTAAACATCTTTCGGGTTCTGCTAACGCCGACAGCCTTGAGCGCCGGCAGGGATGAAATATCCGCGCTAATGACCCTCGGTCATCGAGGTCGGCAGGCCGTTTTCCCAACCCATCGGAGCATTCCACGGCCGGACGGAGGCATTTTCAGAATCCGGAGTGGTCGCGCACCCGTTTACGGCCAGCAAGCCGGCCGTTGCCAAAAGAAGCATTACCCAGCGAAGGTTAACTGTGAGAGTTTTCATGGACTGGCTGTGGTGACCTGGCCTTTCGTCTCGGCGCTGGCGGCGGTCACCTGGCCGCTTTCCGGCGTTTCCGGATGTGCCGGAATCACTTGGTCGCCTTCCATCACTTCGCCGAGCTGCCACCCCGGCATCACGTTGGCGATGCTGCGGTCTTTCTGCACGCTGCGAACCTTGACCTTGGCGACCAACCGGCCGTCGCGGTTCACCAGCAACTCGCCGTATTCCAACACGCCTTGATCCTGGCCGATATTGAGCACTACGAAATTCCACTTGGGATCGGTGACCAGTACCTTGCCCCTTAAATTGGCTGGCAAGGGCACAACATAATCAGGGCTCTTGTAAATCGCCAGTTCATTGGTCAGGGCTTGAATCTTGTGCATCCGCTCGAGAGCTATCTTGCCGAGCAAATCGTTTTCTTTTTGCAGCTCTTTATACTGTTTGTTCATCGCCAGGATCTGCGGCGGGGTTAGCCCCGTCACCTTGTAGGCCTCGAGGTCGGCCTGGGCGAGATCGCGCTCCTTGCGAATATTATCCCGTTCGGTTGTGACGGTTTCCAGTTTCTTGGTCTTGTCGGCGGCTTCGGCCACTGCCTTGTCGCGCTCGTCTTTAGTCGAGGCCAGTTCCGCCTGGGTCTGCTTGAGGATGGCGTTGGTCTTGGCCAACTGCTGCTGCGTGTTATGCAGATCGTTCAGCGCGGTTTCTTTCAAGCTTTTCTCGTTGTTGCGGTCGTTAACCAGGTTAACGATTTTCTCCTTCGTCTTGAGAAAGTTCAGGGTCCCAACTGCCAACCCGGCGATGATGGCGATAATTAAACTGAGTCGAAGCAACATGGTCGTCTTTCTCGATTAAATTGTCGGCTTCCAGATTAGACAAACCCAACCATGCCTGTCAACGTCCGTTTCTAACCGTTTCTTCGACTCAATTATACCACAGGAATGCCATGCGCGATAGCCCGCCGTAATGGAAAAATCCCGGCGTCTTAACCGGAGTTTTGGCTGATTTCTTGGGTTTTTCAGGCTTATAAGAGCGTCGCGACAGTAAGCGGCCGCAGCGCATGTCCGAGAATCTCGGATACAGGCCGGGACGTGAGATTTCCCCCCGCCGCACCCAATCGTGGCCCTTTACTCCTGCCGCAGCCTGGTGTATCGTTCGGGCCAATGCAGCTTTCTCTGGATGACTTGCCGCGCCACGCGGGGCTGACCTCAGCCCGTCGCGCGCTCTCCTGCCCGCTGCCTACTCCACCCTAGATCGCCCCCTCTGTCGCCCTCCCTGGCGCCGCAATTTCGCAGCACCTTACCAGCTCTCTCTCGTGGTGCTCGCGGGCAAACACAATTTCAACACGCTTTTAACGCAGAAATAACGACTCCGATTTATGCAAAAACAGATTTCCCGCCGGCGGACTTTCGCGATTATCTCGCATCCGGACGCCGGCAAAACGACTTTAACCGAGAAATTCCTTTTATACGGCGGGGCGGTCCAATTGGCCGGCTCCGTCACCGCGCGCAAAAACCAGCGCGCCACCACCTCCGACTGGATGGAACTCGAACGCCAACGCGGCATTTCCGTCAGCTCGACCGTGTTGCAATTCGAGTACCGCGGCTATTGCGTCAACCTCCTCGACACCCCGGGCCACAAGGACTTTTCAGAGGATACCTACCGGGTGCTGACGGCGGTGGACGCCGCGGTCATGGTGATTGATGCCGGCAAAGGCATCGAGACCCAGACCCGCAAGCTCTTCGAGGTCTGCCGTCAGCGCGGCATCCCCATCTTCACCTTCATGAACAAAATGGACCGGCCGGCGCGCGACCCCTTGTCGCTCCTGGATGAACTCGAGCGCGTGCTCGGCATTGCCGCATTCCCTGTGAACTGGCCGCTGGGCGACGGACCTGACTTTCGCGGCGTGTTCGACCGGCAGGCAAAGCTGGTGCATTTCTTCGAACGCGTTCCGGGCGGCCAATTTCGTGCCCCGGTTTCTGTTCATGGCCTTTCCGACCCAATCGTGCGGGATCAGATGAATCCCGACGTCTATGCGCGCACAGTCGAGGAACTGGCCATGCTCGACGGCGCCGGCGCAAGCTTCGACCATCCGGCAGTGTTGGCGGGCGAGTTGACGCCGGTCTTCTTCGGCAGCGCCGTCAACAACTTCGGCGTCCAATTGCTGCTGGACGCCTTTCTCGAACTGGCGCCGCCGCCGCGTCCACGCCCGGCGGATGGCCGGGAAATCGTGCCACTTGAATCCGGCTTCTCCGGGTTCATCTTCAAGATCCAGGCCAACATGGACCCCAAACATCGCGACCGGCTCGCTTTCGTCCGCGTGTGTTCCGGCCGGTTCGAGCGCGACATGACCGTCACGCACACGCGCACCGGCAGAAAGCTTCGGCTCTCCAGCTCGCACAAACTCTTCGGCCGCGACCGCGAAACCATCGATGAAGCCTTCCCCGGAGACGTCGTCGGGCTCGTCGGCCATACCGATTTTCGCATCGGCGACACCCTGGCCGAGGACCCGTTCCTGGTCTATCGCGAAATCCCGCGGTTCACACCGGAATGCTTCGCCTGGCTGCAAAGCCCAAGCACCGCCCAGTTCAAGCGTTTCCGCGAAGGCCTCGAACAACTCCTGCAGGAAGGCGTGGTGCAGTCCTTCCTGCTCAAAGACTCCGGCCAGCGCGTGCCCCTCCTTGGCGCCGTCGGCCCGTTGCAGTTCGAGGTCGTCCAATACCGCCTGCAAACCGAATACGGCGCTGAATCCCGGCTCGAACCCAGCCCCTGGAAAGTATTGCGGTGGGTCGTCGCCGACGAGGGGGCACCCATCGACGGCTCGCAGTTGCCGACCGGCGCCCGGCTCGCCTCCGACGCCGCCGGAAAGGCCGTCGTACTTTTCCCGGACCAATGGAGCTGCGACTTCTTCGCCGAACGGAAACCGAGGATCCAACTGTCCGCCCTCCCGGTGGAAGAGCATCCCGAAGAGGCCCAGATATCCTGATCAGTATCAGTCTCAAGGGTTTGCACTAACCGGGCGAAGTCTGGCGAACGTTGCCAATGGCACAATTCGTGCTCGATTCGGCGCATTACTATGAATTATTGCACTGTGAGCACTGCGCGTTCGAGGGACCGGATCAACGACGTGAAATCTGCGGCGACCTGGGACTGCCACGGGTCGGCTACCGGGGCCGGTACCCTCACCCTGAGCTGGATTATGAAAAGCCTTCCACTGCTCGTTTTTTTGTTCGTCCTCGGCTTCAATCGATTCGTTCAGGCCGCCGTTGAAGCGGTCCCCTTTCGACTCGAGGATTCTCGCAGCGTTGCTTACGGCGATGACAAGGTGTTTCGAACGCCTCCTTACTTGAAACTGGTCCTCTCATTGACCGGGCCCGAGGCCGAGTCGAGTGTGCGCTACGGCGACCTGAAACTGGAACAGGCGGTTGACGACCAGGGAACCAGCCTCATTCCCACGAAGGACACCTTCAACGAAGCCGCAAAGTTCAAAGCATACTCGAACGAGTTTTTCCGCAAATCGAACTTCGGAAACAAGGGCAAACCCACCGCCCCCCAGGTTGAATTGAGCCTTGCCCAACCGAAACGCTCTGCGACAAAGATCGTTCGCCTCCGCGGCACCTTAAGTCTTGCCGAACAGGGGACGATTCAGGCGGTTGAGCTCGCCACTCTCAAGGGCGCCGGGAAGCAGACGCTCGCCATTCCAGCGGGCGCCAACCTGGGCGTGACCACCGACATAGCTGCGGGCGAGGATGTCCGTTCGATCGGCATCGAAATCACCGGCGACGAAAACGCGCTCGAGTCCATCGAGATTGTGGATGCTTCAGGCAAGGCGGTTTCCAGCGGTATGTCGAGTTGGTCTTTCAACGGCGGCCCGGCACACAAAACGTTGAGCCTCAAAAAGCCGTTGGATAACTCGATGAAGCTGGTGGCAAAGGTCGCGTTGAATCGCAAGATCAGCAAGGTCCCATTCGATCTCAAAGACATCGCCCTGCCCTGACAACAATTGCGACCGCAGGCAGTTTGTGACGCAAAGACGCTAAGGCATAGAGCGGTCGAGCCGCAAGCAAATCCGCCGAACAGATAAACCGCCGAGCCGCGATGAGCGCAGAGAACCCAAACACTCACGATTAGAGGAATCTTGCTCGAATTGCTTCATTCTTGGGGACAGCACCGCAAAGGTGGGAACCGGGTTTAGCCTCAGAAAAGCGGCTCATCTTCGAGAAGAGATAGGGACGCTGTGGACAGCGTCCCTGTCAGTTTAGTTGCGTCTTCGCTTCCTTGCGCCTTTGCGTTAAGGTTTCGCGTTCAGGATTTCGATAGACAAGATACGGTTTAGGCCGCCGCCATTTCAGGTGCTGGTTTCTTTGCCATCTTCGCAAAGAAAGCCTTCGCGTTCGCAGCGATCTGGTCCTTCGTCAGGTCCTGTTTGTGCGTGGCCATCGACCATTGATGGCCGAAGAGATCTTCCACCTGACCGTAGCGGTCGCCCCAGAACTGGTCCGTCATCGGCATTTTCACCGTACACCCGGCCTTCACCGCGCGCTCGAACATCGCGTCCGCGTTCTCAACATAAAGGTTAAGGGTGACGCTGGTGCCGCCACGGCTTTTCGGCGACAGACACGTCGGCGGCATCTCGTTGCCAAGCATCACGACGGAGTCGCCGATTTTCAATTCCGCATGCATGACGCCTTTGCCGTCGGGCATCATGAAGCGGTCCTTTTCCTGCGCGCCAAAAGCTCTCTTGTAAAACTCGATCGCTTTGGCGGCGTCCGACACCACGAGGTGCGGAGTAATCGTGTGATAACCATCTGGTATTGGTTTAGTCATAATTTTGTACCTTTCGTTTAACCGACAGGGAAAAACCTTCATCCGCTCAAGAAAAAATTCCAGTGAATTTTTTGAAAAACTTTTCGGAGGCGCTTGACGCAAACCAGAGCGCGCGTGCAAATGCGCAGCAACGGCGAAGCCGTTCTCACAGATTAGTGACAGCCGCGCCTGCCAACACCGCGACGAGAGCCGGTGAATTAGTGTCGATTACTGTCCATTCGTGGTTTCTACGGCATAGATTCGGCTTAATCGGGCTCCGGATCCGGACGGCGCGTCGCGTACCAGATCTCTTTATCCTGGCGGTCACGAACCGCACGCCGGCCACGCCTCGCCAGGCGAAGCAGGACGCCGAGGATTTCCCAGCCGGAGTGGGTCCGCAGTTTGCGGCCCGAGGTGAGCACGCTTTCGCGCAGCAGGACGAATCGACCTTGTCGCTTGAGCGCCCAGCTCAGGGCGCACTCCTCGCTGGCGTAGAGCCCCTCATCGAAGCCTCCCGCTGCGTCAAACGCCTCGCGAGTACAGAAAAGAAAGCAGCCTGCCGCCAGACCGACCACGCGATAAAACCAGATGAAAATCGGCAGGAGCAACCTGGCGTAGCGAGGCACACGCCCTTCGAACCGGACCGCGCAGCCGCCGCCAACCGCCCCGCCGCGGACCGCTTGAAGCGTCGCCCGCAAGACGTCGGGAGTCACCCGCGTGTCGGCATCGACGAAAATCAACAGGCCGCCGTGAGCCGCCTTCGCCCCGGCATTCCGGGCGGCTGCAATCTGGCGCCGGTTGAGCGAAACCACACGCGCACCTTTGGCCCGTGCAATCCCGGCAGTCCCATCGGTGGACGCGTCATCCGCCACCACCACCTCGAATGGGCAGCCCATTTGCTGCGCGGACGCAAACAACACGTCCAGGGTCCGGCCGATCAGCGGTTCCTCATTCCAGGCCGGGATCACGAAAGAAACGAGGGACATCGGTTGTGGCCCCTTATCAATCTTGTCAGCCATGTTAATTGGACAGACCGGAGCCGCGCCCCTCACGCCGGATTGGAAATGCTGGCCGATTTGAGCTTTCATTCACACCGCGGCTTTAGCCCGGTGGAGAGAGCTGGTCTTGAGGTTTGAAGTGTTTCAACACTTTGCTCCCTGCGAGCGAGAAGCCGTTGAAACGGCTGGACACGTACGGCTCAGCTCACCACCGGGCTAAAGCCACGGTGTTAATCAGACCATTCCCAGTGCTATCAATTACCCGGGTTAGGCGTATATTGGTCGCTAACAGTAATCCGCGCGGAGACGAACCATGAAATCCAAACCAACAACCATTTTTGTCCCACCGCTGAAGTCCACGTCGCAAGGCGGCACCACCGTCCGCATCTCCAGCCGCCAAACGGAGGGCGCGTACTGCGCCTGCGAGATGACCACGCTGCCAGGCGACGGTGTGGCGCTGCACGTGCACGATCGGGACGAAGAGTTCTATTACATCCTCGAAGGCGCCTACGAGATGCAGGCGGGCGATGAACGGTTTACGGCCGAAGCAGGTTCGCTGGTGGTGATTCCGAAAGATGTCCCCCACCAGTTTCGCAACGCCGGCGGCGTGCCCGCCCGGGCCCTGATGATTTTTCGCCCCGGAGGATTCGACGAGTTGGGCGACGAGATGCATCAGGCGGCTGCAGCCGGAACCCTTGACCCAAAACAGCGACAGGCGATCTTCACCAAATGGGGAGTCCATTTCGACAATGACCCCAGGTTATGATACAATCTTCCGTGATTGGCTGGATGCCATCGGCCCAACTCTATTTCCGCGACCCGGATGCTCATTCGCTCGAGTACATCGCCCTCCTCGACGATCCACCGGACCCGGACTTTACAGGTTCGCTCTCGGCATGGCAAAAACGGAGCCTGGTACCACCGGCGCGGCCTTAATGATCCTCGTCGCAACGTGACTCGACCTCACGTCGCGGCAATCCGTGTTTCAAAAGCCCGGCATAATGGCACGCCCGTCCGACCAACTCCTCACCTCGCATCTGCGCGCGGTCTCGCGTTCGTTTTATGCCACTCTCCGCATCCTACCCACTTCCATCCGTCCACAGATCAGCCTTGCCTACCTGTTGGCCCGCACGGCCGATACCATAGCCGACACCCAATTGGTGCCGTTGGACCAGCGTCTGGCCGCCTTGCAGCAACTGCGCGAGCGCATTCAGGGCTCTCGCCAGGACCCGCTCGATTTCAGCGACTTGGTCCCGCGCCAGGGCTCTCCCGCCGAACGCCTCCTGCTGGAAAACTGTGAGGCCAGTCTGAGCCTGCTGCAGAGTTTTTCGCCGGCCGATATCAAATTGCTCCGTGAGGTCCTCATTACCATCATCAGTGGCCAGGAACTCGACCTGCAGCGGTTCGCCGTCTCCTCCCCCGGCCACATAACGTCCCTGCAGACCGATGCCGAGTTGGACGATTACACCTACCGTGTCGCCGGCTGCGTCGGCGAGTTCTGGACCCGGCACTGCCGCGCGCGCCTTTTCCCCCAAGTTTATCTCAACGACTCCTGGCTGCTCGCCCAGGGCATCAGATTTGGGAAAGGATTGCAATTGGTCAACATCCTGCGTGATTTGCCCGCGGACCTGCGCCAGGGCCGCTGTTATCTCCCGGCCGCTCGCCTGGCCAGTTGCAGCTTGAATCCTGTGGACCTTCTCCGGCCCGGAAACGAGCCGCGGCTGCGCCCCGTCTATAACGACTACCTCACCAAGGCCGACTTCCACTTGCAGGCGGGTTGGGCCTACACCAATGCCCTGCCCCGCGGCAACATCCGCGTGCGGCTGGCGTGTGCCTGGCCTGTCCTCATCGGCCATGAAACGCTTAGGCTGCTTTGGGCGAACAACGTGCTCGACCCTCAGCGCCGCATTAGCGTCAGCCGCCGTCGGGTCAAACGGTTGATGGTCCGTTCCGTGCTCCTTTACCCCTGGCAGGGCGCCTGGAGACGATTGGTTTCTTAACGTAGTTGCAGCCTTCCTCGCCGGGCTTATGATTACAAGCAGCTGTCCTCGACATGAGCAACACCCATGCTCTTCCATTCCGAGACACGCTTGAGCAATACCAGCAACAGGCGGAAGCGCTCTTCGATGCTTTGCAGGCGGGCGACGAAGCCGCCCAGTGGCGCTTCAAGTGGCTCCACCCGCGCTTCCGCGGCAAGACCATAGCCGATGTGCGAGCCGCAACCCTCGCTCTGGCCGACGCCCAGGCGGTTATCGCCCTCGAATATGGCTTTGAAAACTGGGCAGCTCTCGCCGCGTTCACCGACGCCGTTATCCGCGACGGCTCTGTCGCCCGGTTCGAGACCGCGGTCGAGGCCGTTATCTCGGGCGACGTCGCCGCGCTTGGCGCGTTGCTCCGCGAGCAGCCGGAGTTGGTTCGGACACGCTCGACTCGGCGGCACCATGCCACTCTGCTCCACTATGTCGCTGCCAATGGCGTCGAGGGAGGGCGACAACGGACCCCGGCGAACGCCGTTGAAGTCACCAAAATCCTGCTGGAAGCCGGCGCTGAGGTGGATGCCCTGGCCGATATGTACGACCACGAGTGCACAACCATGAGCATGCTGGTATCGAGCTGTCACCCGGCGAAGGCCGGACTCCAGGGCGCCCTGGCGGAGGAATTGCTCGACCACGGCGCCGCCCTCGAAGGCCGTGGCTCGAAATGGCAATCCGCTCTCATGACCGCGCTGACCTTCGGTTATCTGGAGACGGCAGAGACGCTCGCCCGACGCGGCGCACCAACGGACTATCTGCCCGCCGTCGCGGGACTGGGCCGGCTTTCGGACACCGCCCGGCTGCTCCCCCAAGCTGACGCGCAGAGCCGGCACATGGCCCTCGCCCTCGCCGCCCAGCATGGCCACACCGCGGTGGTCCGATTGCTCCTCGAAGCCGGCGAGGACCCAGACCGTTACAATCCGGATGGGTTGCATTCGCATTCGACTCCACTGCATCAAGCGACCTGCTCTGGCCACGCGGACGTCGTGAAGCTGCTCGTGGACCGCGGCGCGCGTTTGGACATCCGAGACACGATTTATCAGGGCACTCCGCTAGGCTGGGCAATCCACTGCGAAAAGCCCGTCATTGCGGATTATCTCCGAAAGCAAGCCGCACCGGAGTCGTGAAACGCGGCGCCAAACGTAATTACTTATCAGCAGGACAACGAACATGAGCGACCTGGAACTGCTTCGGCACACGGTGGCGACGCTCGCTTATCGCGCGGGAAAGACCATGCGCGGGGCGCCGGCGTCATTCGCCGATTTCAAGCCCGGCCCAACTACGCGCACGCCAGTCGAAATCGTTGCGCACATGGGCGATCTTTTCGATTGGGCGCTCACCCTTGTGCACGGCTCCCCAAAATGGAATTCAGCGCAGCCAGGACCGTGGGACGCCGAAGTCGCGCGCTTCTTCGCTGCTTTGAAGAAGTTCGACGACGCCCTCGCCACTGAGTCTGTGAAACTCGAGCTGTCGCGCATTTTTCAGGGGCCGATTGCTGACGCGCTGACGCATACGGGCCAACTCGCGATGCTGCGCCGGCTCGCCGGCTCCACCATGAAGAGTGAGAGCTATCGGCACGCCGACATCGTGGTCGGCCGGGTCGGCATCGAGCAAACCCCAGCCAACCCGAAGTACGAGTTTGACTGAGGTTTAAAGTAGCTAACTTTCAACCTTCAACTTGCAACTTGGAACCGCGAAAATCTGCGCAAAAAAACGACATTGCTGGAAAGCTGGCTCTTTTCTTGACCCTTTTCTACGTCGCCAATTTTGACCACAGCCTTAATTGTCATTCATGCCCGCAAGCTTCCACTCGTTGCCGACTTTTTTCAGGAGGACCTTCGTCGTGTGGGTCTGATCCCCATCCTCGAACGCGGCCGTGAGCACCGCCGTGTCGGCGCTTTGGAAATCGCGGTTGACCACCTGGACCGATTTAAGGTTGCTGACTTCGTCCATGGCCCGGATGGCCGCTTCCTCCGCGGATTTACCCTCAAACTCCTTCTCCATCATTTGCCGGAACTCACCCGTCGTGCTGTCAAGTAAGGCTTTCAAATTGCCGTTGTTGGATGCCCAGAGGGAACTCCGCAACGCATCGTCCGGGCTGCCAAAACCCGTAAAATTCCACGAGTCCCGCGGCCAGAAATCCGCGGTGGCGACTTTGGGCACGGCCTCGCCCGCGAGGTAGCGGTCCAGGGCCGCGTGCGCCTCCGTGTTGTCGTTGCGCGCGCGTTGGAACTCATTGGTTAGTTGACCAAGAACCCCGAGCTCGGCGCGCAACCGCAGCAGCTCGGTCGAGGGATCGCTCGCCAGAGATTGAGCAGGCTTGGCGGTTACGGGGAGGCTTGCTTGCCGCTCGTTCCCGGCAAGCAGGTCCGTCACCCGGTCCAACTGTTGTTGCAGCGCCTGCTGCTCTTGGCGCAGTTCGAGCCTGGTCTGATGTTCCAGCGCCAGCCCCGTTGCCAAACCGAGCAGCGCCACCGCGCCGGCGAGGCTGGGAATGATACTCCGTCTGTTCATTGGCGTGGCTTCAGTTCGCTTCGAGGGCACGGTGGTCTCTTATTCTGCCGGGAGAACGATTACGTCTCCCTCCCGGAATTCGTTGGTCCTGGTGACGCCGCCAAACCTGTACTCGATCGTCAGATGTTTTGTCTGCCCGAATTCGGGATCGCCTTTGATATTGTTGCTGGCCATCGCTTTGAGACTGTCGCCCCGGATTCGATCCTGGAGTTCTCCCGTCACGTCCATTCTGGTGTGGTCGGTCCAATACTCGGCTTTGATGATCTCGAGCTGCGATACGTTACCGTTTGCTGCCCGGCGAGCCGCCCGGTCCTCTTTCCTGCGATTCTCGAGCGCCGCGCGGGTCTGGCGCGTATCCTCGAGCAGCGATTCGGTTTGCTGATGCTGCTGAAGCAGTCCGGCTATCTCGCTGCGCAGCCGCAGTAACTCCTCGTCGGCCCCTGCCGGCGAGGTGGCCAAGGGCGCGCCGGCGTCGGACAAATTATCGGTTGCAGGCGCAGTGCGCTCCGGCAGCCGCTGATTTTCGGCCAGCTTTTCAGTCGCCTCGTTCAAACGCCGAAGCAAGACGGTATTCTCCTCATGGATTTGAGCGCAGGCCCGGCGTTCGAGCAGCAACCAAACGGCGATTGCGGCAAACGTCACGCTATAGATAATGCCGATCAGCGTTCTTGTTTTCATCGGTTCGCAACCCAATCCGCTGCGCGAAGTCCGCGCTTTCCTGCCTGATTAGACACCGCCGCTTGAAAAGTGTTATGCGGACGAAGATCCGACTTTACGCAAGGACGAAGGCGCGACCGGATGCCACTCCGCCGCAGCCGGTGCTTGGTTCATGAGTGGTGATAACGCACCAAAACAACCCTTGTTATGGGTAACCCGTTTTTCTGCAATGCCTGTTCGATGCGGCCGTTCCACAGGTCAGCATGACGGCACACTTGTCGGGTGTGCTCATTGGCTTCGTTGTCACCCTGATTCTCGGCGATAACCTGAGGTCCGCACCACCACCCCTGCCAGGCACCTCAGAATCATCGGTAGCGGGGACGGCCCGGAGCGATTGACATCCAACGAGTGTCGCCCGCGGAGCGTCAATGAATCGGCCAGGCGCAAACAGCAAGGTCTCATCACTCTAGCAATTCCAGAATCTGAAATCGTGCTTGACGATTCGTGCTTCGCCAGCTAGCGTAGGTCCATCGAAAGGAACCCCCTGCGATGCCAAATCTGCGGACCGAAACCGTTGCGACGCTTCAGGACTTCATTCGCCTGATCGATTCACTCATCACGGACCCCCAGGATCCTTACTGGTTTCGCGGCGTCGCCGTGGATAGCCGTGTGAGAGGAAACTTTCACGCACGGGTCCTAGCCCTCAAATTTCACACCCACGACTCTGCCGCGACAGCAGCGGTCGTAGCGCAGGTTTCCAAACCTGCCGTATCGCCGACTTCCAAGTCGGCAGAGTGTCGTGACTGCATTGGTACCCGCAGGTTCGGAAACCTGCGATACAGCAGGTTTGGAAACCTGCGCTACCGGCAACGGTGTGAAATATCCGGGCTAGGGGGGTGGGGGCGGGTTAACCGCCCGCACCGGTGAATCTGCTGCGCTACCCTTGCATTCAGCTATGTTGATGTGATCGTTTTCGCCATGAATCAGGTTCTCGATAGCACGCGGCCCGTCATTTCGCCTCACACGCCGCCGAGTGGCGGCACAAGCCACTCGATCGACTGCGCCATAGCTCATGCGATGAACTGGCTGGTTAAGGAGCAGCAACCTGAGGGTTTTTGGGTTGGAATGCTTAAGTGCAACTGCTGCATGGAAGCGGAGTGGGTTCTGGCCATGCACTTTCTGGGCGTCACGAACGACCCAAAAGTACCGGGTGTGGTTCGAGCGATGCTCAAGGAGCAAAGGCCGGACGGCTCTTGGGAGGTCTATCCCCAAGCCCCTATGGGAGACATTAACGCCACAGTGGAGTGTTACGCAGCCCTGCGCTGCAGCGGCTTCAAGGTGGACGATGAACCGGTCAGGAAAGCACGGCAATGGATTCTGTCGCACGGAGGTCTGAAGAAAACCCGCAACTTCACCCGCATCTGGCTGGCCTTGATTGGGGAATGGCCTTGGGAGTTTACGCCGGCAGTACCGCCCGAGATGATTGCCCTGCCCACATGGATGCCGTTCAACATTTATTGGTTCGCCAGTTGGGCGCGTGCCACTATTGTGCCGCTGGCCATTGTTTCCGCCCGGAGGCCCGTTCGACCTTTGCCTTCCGACCGCCGCTTGGACGAACTCTTTCCCGGTGGGCGTGGCCGGTTTGATTATGCCATCCCGAAAACAATGACGGGATTTTGGCCGACCTTCTTCCGCGTGAATGAACGCATCCTTCATGCCTATGGTTCGCTCCCGTGGAAGCCTTGGCGGGAGACGTGCATCAAGTTGTGCTTGGAGTGGATTATCCGGCATCAGGATGCAGACGGAGCTTGGGGTGGTATTCAACCCCCGTGGATATACAGCCTGATGGCTCTGCATGTCGAAGGCTACCCCTTGGACCATGCCGTGGTTCATAATGGTCTGGATGCTTGGAACCATCATTGGTCCTACGAGCGGGACGGGGCTACCTATTTGCAGGCCAGCGAATCCCCTGTTTGGGACACCCTTCTCGCCTTGGAGGGATTGCTTGATTGTGATGCTACCGGCGAAACCTTCCCACAAATGTTGCCCGCTCTGGACTGGATTCTGAAGAAACAGATTCTGGTAAAAGGCGACTGGGCCATGACTGTCAAAGGTGTGGAATGCGGCGGCTGGGCTTTCGAGCGAGCGAACACTCTTTATCCCGATGTGGATGATACTGCCGTGGCCCTGAGCGTCCTTGTCCGAATCCGCAATGTTGTGCCCGAATCATTGCGTCCTCGCATTGATACGGCAATTCAACGGGCCGAAACCTGGGTCCGCGCAATGCAATCGTCCAACGGTGGCTGGGGCGCATTCGACAAGGACAACAACAGGTGGATTCTGACCCAGATACCCTTCTGCGATTTCGGGGAAGTCCTTGACCCGCCTAGCGCGGACCTCACCGGTCACAACCTCGAAGCTTTGGGTCTGATGGGATACGACCAGCGTGATTCGGTGGTCAAGAGAGCGGTCCAGTATATCTTGAGTGAGCAGGAACAGGATGGCAGTTGGTTTGGGCGGTGGGGTGTCAACCATATCTACGGCACTGCCCTGGTGTTGCCGGGCCTGCAAGCCGTAGGCTTTGACATGAAAGACCCGCGCATTCGCCGGGCCGCAGACTGGCTGGTTTCCAAGCAGAGGCAGGATGGTGGCTGGGGAGAGTCCTGTGCCTCCTACGTGGATGAGTCAATGCGGGGAGATGGCCCCAATACACCCTCGCAAACCGCATGGGCGCTCATCGGCCTTCTCGCTATGGGAAGCCATGATTACGATGCCGCCATAGAGCGCGGTGTGCAATGGCTTCTGCGGCACCAGCACAACGGCACTTGGGATGAACCCCACTACGTAGGGTGCGGCTTTCCGGGTTACGTAATCGGCGAGCGCGTTAACCTCAAGAAGAACGCGGGCATGCTGGCCCAAGGTCGTGAATTGGCTCGCGGCATTATGATTAATTACAACCTCTACCGGCATTACTTCCCGTTACAGGCGCTGGGCCGCGCCCGACAGCATTTACGAAGGAAAGGCCAACGGGCAGAGACTTGAAGTAGCTCTCATCGGGAGGTCAGAACAATGTTTTTACGGTGTCGCTCCGCCTCGATCGCGCAGCCGTTGCAGAAACTTCGTTCTGACCCCGTCTTGACCCCGCCTACGATTCAGTTGGCACTTACAGAAGCTAACGAAGGCAACGAAGAAATGGTCTCAGGAGTTCCAGTGGGAAAGCCGCCATCGCCTGTGTGGGCCCCTGGCCCCTCAGTGATCGGCCGGGTTTGCCCGCTGGTGGGAATTAGTTTAATCTTTTGACATTATTAGAAACCGCACCCGTGAAACGATCGCTCACCTGATATCCTCGCGTATGAAACCTTATCTACTTCAAATGGCGTTAACCGTCCTATGCGTCCTGTTCCAGATCCGGCCGGCCTCGGCTCAAGTCACCGCCTTTACCTACCAGGGCCGGCTGAACCTGGCTGGTGGCGCCGCCAACGGTCTTTACGACCTGCGGTTTACCGTGTTCGATTCAACGAACAGCCCCGGCATAATCGTGGCAGGGCCGGTGACCAATACGGCTGCGGGCGTTTCCAACGGCTTGTTCACGGCCACAATCGATTTCGGAACGAATGTTTTCACCGGCGCCGCCCGCTGGCTGGAGGTCGGGGTGAGGACCAATGGCGTGGGCGGGTTCACCGTGCTGAGTCCACGCCAGGCGCTGAGCGGGTCTCCCTACGCGCTCTTCGCCTACAATACGAGCGCCAACGTCAACAATACGGTGGGCAGCAGTTATGCCGCAGTGGGCGGGGGTCTGAATAATCAAAGCACGGGGGCCTACTCGACGGCGGCCGGTGGCCAGGGCAACGTGAGTTCAAGTTTTGTTACCAGTGTGGGAGGCGGATTGGATAACCAGGCCTCGGCGTCTTATGCCGCCGTGGGGGGCGGGATTAATAATTTCGCCACGGGAACGGCCGCGTTCGTAGGCGGCGGCGCGGGAAACACGGCCTATGGCCAGGGGAGCGCAGTGGTTGGAGGCTATGGCAATGGCGCCTACGCGGCCTATGCGAGCATAGGCGGCGGCTCGAACAATACGGCCAACGCAGCGGGGGATGTTATCGGCGGCGGTTTCCAAAACACGGTCAACGCCGCCGACGCGACGATCGGCGGGGGTGTTGGGAACACAATCAGCTTTACCGGAACCTACGGTACGATCCCGGGCGGGTTCTCAAACATGGTCGCCGGGGCCTACGGTTTTGCCGCCGGACAGAATGCCGAGGTGTTGCACAACGGGAGCTTTGTTTGGGCAGACGCCTCCGCATCGATACCCTTTGCTTCCGGCGCGGCCAATCAGTTTCTGGTCCGGGCCGTTGGTGGAGTCGGCATTGGAGTGAACAACCCGGGCATGCCGTTGGATGTGGGCGGCCGGATTCGCACTCGCGATGGCGCCGGCAGCGCCGCCGCAGTTGTCTTCAACACGGCTTTTTTCGGCACGAACGCCGACATCGGCTGGGTGGGAGTGATGGACTCGACGCGGCTGGGCCTTTATGGCAATGACCCACGGGGAGGTTCGGGCTGGGGTCTGACCTTCGACACCGTTACCGGCAACGTCGGCATCGGAACCGGTTCCACCTATCCGGGCTACAAGCTGCAAGTCAACGGAAGCGTCGCCGGCGTTGGGGCGTACAACAATATCTCCGACGCCCGCTTCAAGACGAACGTTATTCCGATCAGTGACGCGCTGGAGGTGGTGGGGAAATTGCGCGGGGTTCGGTTCGACTGGCGAGCGGGTGAATTCCCGGCGATGAATTTTGAATCCGGCCGCCAGCTCGGCCTCATCGCGCAACAAGTGCAGCCCGTGCTGCCCGAAGCTGTGAGCGTGGATTCCCAGGGAGTCCGTTCTATCGCCTATACTAAAATCATTCCGGTCCTGGTCGAAGCCATCAAGGAACAACAGGGACAGTTGCACCAGCGCGACGCCCGCATCGAGAAGCTCGAGCAAGACCTGGCGGCGCTCCGCGCCGTGCAGAAACAGGCTGCCGCTGCCTGGGAGGCCCGGTTCGCCGCTCTCGACCGGGCGGTGTTTCAGCGCTCTCAAACGCCTCCGGTTGCCCGGGTCTCGGAGTAATGTCGGGCGTGAGCTGTTCTGATTCACCGATCCCAGTCCCTTATTGTGCGATCGCGCAAATCGGGGTCAGGACGTTGTTGTTACACTGTCGCTCCGCCGCGATCGCGCAGCCGCTGGAGAAACTTCGTTCTGACCCCGTTTTCGGTCCACAAGAGTCTCAACCAGACTGAGCGTTCTTTGGCGAGTCTGGCATGTTTTGTGCTTTTCACCAGAGCTGTTGCGCGCAGCGAAATCGAAACGGATTGCGTAACCTTATAACAATACATTATGACAATAATTACGGAAAACCCCTCCAGGATGGTCCTCAAGGATAACAAGCAAATTGCGTTTCTGTCCGCCGGCGGCTTGGTGGTGTTCGGTTTGCTGATTGCCTGTCTGTTGGTCCGGCATGGCGTGCTTCCGGTCATCTTCGGGCTCGCTTTTATGGGCGCGGGTGCGTTCATGTTATTCAGGATCCGGCGTGTGACCATTGAGCTGGACAAGGCCGCCGGCACAATCCACCTCCTGTTTCAGGGCCTTAAGAGCAAAGAGGAGCGGGAGCTGCGAATGGCGCAAATACAGAAGCTCCTCTTGCGGAAGTGGATTCAAACCCATAGCACGACGTCGTACAACCGGAACACCGGCCGTTCCACGTCCTCCACTTCGTATCACCAGTTTATCCTGGTCTTTGTGACCGACCAAAATGAAGAAATACAATTCGATTTCGGAAGGGTCAGAATCGGGTTGATGAACATGCTCACTTCCCCTGAAGAGAAAAAGAGGCGAGCGGCCGAGCAGATCGCAATCTTCCTCAACGTCCCACTGGACTCGGCTTCGCCGTCGGCTTCGGATGTCCTGGGCGCGATCCGGGGTGGCTTGGCCGGAAGATTCCAGAAGGTCCACTGACAAAGGCCTGCAAGCGGACACATTGGTTTTTCCCACCGCCATTCAATCTTAACGCATTGCCAACTGGCGAACCCGAAAACCTCTCATGAAATCCTGGCATCGGTGTGTTGGGCTCGTCGTGCTCTTAACTGCGGCGACGGTTCGAGCCGAAAGCCCGGGCGGCCGGACACCTTGGGCGGTAAAGCCCGACCTGGCCAGCGAGCCGGTCCTGGACAAACCGATTGACCCCTCCGGCGTCGTTCAGTTGAGATCGACGCGTGTGGTTACTCCGTCCTACTCGGGTCGTTTCATTGCGCTGGACCCCCAAATCCCCGGCCAAAAAATGCAAGGTGAATGGTGGCAGGTTTACGATCTTAAGAATCTGAAGCCGGTCGGGCCCGCGTTTACCGCGCCGGCGAACCTGGGAAATCCGCACATCCTCAGCCCGAATGGCGCTCATCTTGCCAACCGGTCCAAGGACACGCACGGAACCATCGACGTTTGGGATTGCAAGACCGGAAAATTGGCTCGCAACATCGAGGTCACTGACGGCTCGGAGAACCGGTATGCCTCCCCGGCGGACTTCGCAGGTCCGAACCGCCTGCTGACGAAATGCCATGAAACCCTCTTCCCGCTCGCGGAAGCTCAGACTCTCTATCAAGTGTGGGACCTGGCGACCGGCAAGGAGCTCTCCCATTTCAATGTTGGGCTTGTCTGGAGCTGCAAGTGGGCAACCATCAGCCCCGGCGGACGCTATTTGGTGATGGAACTCACCGAGAAGCGTTCGTACCGTTTACTCGCGTGGGATCTGGCCACCGGCCAGTCGGCAGGCGAGGCGGACTTTCAAGGCAAGGATGAACCCTGGGGGCAGGCGTGCGGCGTGGTCTTTTCCCCCGACGCAAAGCTCTTGGCCATTGTATGGCGGCTCGGCCGCAAGGATATCTGGGGGCGCGTGTTTGTGTTCGACGTTGTCCAGGGCCGGCAGGTGGCTTCCTTGCCGCTCGATTATACCATGAAGAGCATCGGCCTGGGCTTGGATCTCGGCGACCGGCCCGCGCTGCAATGGACTCCCGACGGCGAACGCTGGTTGATGGTTGGGCACCTGCTGATGGATGCCAGAACCGGCGCCGTTACCGGCCGGATTGGCACGGAGCCTCGGTCTGGCGCAGTCTGGACCGTGCAGCGGCGAAATTTCGTCGGACCCAATTTTGTGACGGAAGTGGTTGAGCATGGGTTTGACCGGAAACTGACGTACGTAGCCGTGCCGACGAGAGCTCAAACGCTCGGGAGCACCCCATAAATTCCAGCGAATTGTTTTCCCCCCGGTAAGGACGCGTGTAGGGGAGAAATACTGGGGTTTATTACGACGAGTCGCGACGGGAATACCGCGATTGGTTATTACATCGGGTTTGAGCGCGAAGCCGCCGCCGCGGGCCTGCCGCTGTATCCGCGCTTGCTCCATACCACCGTCGCCGATGCGATCGCCTGGCGTTGCCAACGGCTTTCGCTGGGGCGCACCGCGCTGGAACCCAAGGCGGCCCTGGGCGCGAAGCCTGAACCGATGTGCGTGTGGTTGCGTCATCGCGTGCCGACGTTGAACTGGATGATGCGTGGCTTGCTCGGCACAGTGGCACACGGGGAAGCCCCGGAGCGAAGCCCGTTCAAGGCCACAGCCCCTCATAAATAGATTCCCTTTTTTTGTCACCTCGATCCCCTTTTCGGGTACTTACACGGTGATATGATTATTGACAGCTTGATGACCCGCGAAGCAACCACTGATACCGAGCTGGTAGGGCGCACGCTCGATGGCGACACTACTGCTTTCGAGCAGATCGTTTCCCGATACCAGTCGTTGATTTGTTCCCTCACATACAGCGCCACGGGAAGCCTCGGCCAGAGCCAGGATTTGGCCCAGGAGACTTTCATCACCGCGTGGAAACATCTGCGCCTCCTGCGCGAACGCGATAAGCTTCGCGCCTGGTTGTGCGGAATCGCCCGCCGCCTTGTCGGCAAGGCCCTTCGCCGCGATGGCCGTGAGCCGGTTCATGAAGCAGGGCCGCTTGAGCTCATACAGGATTCCGCCGATGCCGCTCCCCTGCCTTCGGACGACGTCGTCACCAAGGAAGAAGAGGCCATTCTCTGGCGGTCCCTCGGGCGCATCCCGGAAACTTATCGGGAACCGCTCGTCCTATTCTATCGCGAGCACCAGTCCGTCGAGGCGGTGGCGGCGTCATTGGATTTGAGCGAGGATGCGGTCAAGCAGCGGCTTTCGCGCGGACGCAGGCTCTTGCAGCAGGAGGTGCTGTCATTCATTGAAGGCGCTCTCGAGCGCACCTCCCCGGGCAAAGCCTTCACGATTGGCGTGCTGGCGGCCCTCCCGGTGCTTGCGTCGTCAGCATCGGCTGCAAGCGTGGGGGTCACGGTCGCGGCCAAAGCCGGCGCGACCGCCAAAGCCGGCGCCGGCCTGGTTGCCCTCAATGCGTTTGCCGGCCCCTTGACCGGGTTTCTGTCCGCCTATCTCGGCTACAAGATGTCCATGGACGCGGCCGCGTCCGATAAAGAGCGTCGGTTTATCAAGAGTTTCTATGCCTTGTTGACGATTTTCATTGTGGCACCGCTGCTAATTCTGTTCCTGGCTGTTTGGGGAAAGTCCCTCGCCACGTCGCACCCGCGATTGTTTACCGGAGTGCTGCTGGCAGCCACAAACAGTTGGATTCCTGCCACCGCGTTGATGTTCGTCTGGATGCGGCGGAGACTGCGTGGGTTGAACGCGTCGGTCGCACGTCGCTCAACGACGACTTTTGAATATCGCAGCAAGGCCACTTTCCTGGGTCTGCCTTTGATTCATATCCGCCTGGGAGCGACCTGGACCAGCCAGGGGGATGCGGTCAAGGCCTGGGTTGCCATTGCCGATGATCTGGCTATCGGCGGGCTCTTCGCTTTCGGCGGCACCGCGGTGGCCCCGCTCTGTTTTGGCGGATTTGCCCTCGGCGGGGTGGTGTTTGGCGGTTTCGGGGCAGGCATTCTTTGTTACGCCGGCTTTGGCATCGGTTGCTGGGTGGTGGGCGGCATGGTCAGCGGTGTCATGGCGGTTGGCGGCTGCGCGTTTGGCTGGCAGGCGGCGCTCGGCGGAATCGCCATCGCGCAACAATTTGCCTTGGGCGGCGTGGCGCTGGCCGCCCACGCAAACGATGCGGCGGCCAATACGTTCATAAAGGGCAACCTCTTTTTCCAAAACGCCTTCCTTCTCGTGACCAAATGGCTTTGGCCAACCCTTCTGCTTTCTCTCTTGCCAACGCTTCTGCTCTGGCGAGCGACAAAAAAGAAACGCTCGCCCGTGCCGCGTCCCTGAACCCGCGGGCGCAAAAACCAATCTCTACCAGTCGATTGGGGAATCGGCGCCCGCCAAAGCTTGACCTGTTGCCGACTAAGACGATGATCTTCGCGCCGTTCACGCACTCCGAAAACGATGGATTACGAGGTCGTCATATTTTGGTTGGTTTTGCTTTCCTGCCTCTCGGGTTTGGTCATGGTGGCAAAGCGCGGTCGCTCCGTCGGACGCGGTTGGCTCGTCCTCTACCTGGCAATCCTGCTGGTATCCGTGGCGGGCTGGCTGTTGAAAGAAAGCACATTGGTGTATGGCAGTCTCGCAATGTGGTTGTTGGTTGTGGGTTGGTTTATGGTTGTTGGGACCATTTGTGGAGTTTGCCCTCGGTTGGCGACGATTTCTCCTGGTCTATTTCCTCGCGGGACTCGGCTCGATGGGTGCGGTGATGCTGTTCGTCTCCGGACCAAATGGGGAGCGGCTGCCGGCATGGGTTCTACGAACCTGTCCCATTGCCCCATTGCGAGATGCTTGACGGCAGGGCGGCTTTGGTTGTTAAATCTGTCATTACCTTTGTCAATGGACAGTTTAAGGAAAAATGAAAGCTCCTTTGTGCCTGCTGCGGAATCTCCAAAACTGGCCTGTCGGGATTGTGCTGCTGCTGCTGCTGTGCGCCGCGCCGAGCCAGGCGGCTACCGTGACGGTCACGAGCCTCGCCGACAGCGGCAGCGGCTCCTTGCGCGCCGCCATCGCCGGCGCCAATCCTGGCGACTACATCACCTTTTCCGGCCCGCTGGCGGGCCAAACCATCCATTTGACCACCGGGCAACTGACTGTCGGGAAGAATCTCACCATTGATGCCTCCGGGTTCTCCCAGCCGGTTGCCATTGACGCCGGCGGCAGTTCGCGCGTCTTCGAAATCACCGCCGGAATTGTCTCCTTGGCCGGGCTGACGCTGACCAACGGAGTTTGCCCTGCCGGCACTGCCGGCGGCGGCATTCAGGTGGATCCCGGCGCGGCGCTCACCGTCAACAGCCTGACCATCTCCGGCTGCATTGCCACCAATGGGAGTGCCGGCGGCGGCATTTATGTTTACGGCACGGCCAACCTCACGGTGGTCTTTTCGACCATTTCCGGCTGCATCGCCACCAACGGCAGTGCCGGCGGCGGCATTTACAACTCGGGCACCGCCACGCTCGAATACTGCACACTCACGGGCAATATCTCGGGAACGGGCGGCGGCATTTACGCCATGGGTGCGACCACCCTTAACGATTGCACGCTGGTCGGAAATTACGCCCAAACCAACGTCAGCGGCGAGGGCGGGGGCATTTACAATTACGGCACCCATACCTTCACGCTCAACAATTGCACGCTTTCCGGCAATTCCGCCTACCTCGGCGGGGGTATTTACAATCCCACTGCCGGCTTGCTGATTCTGACCAACACTATCGTGGCCGGCAATACGGCGTCCTTCGCCGGCCCGGACATCGCAAGCTTCTATACCGGCGCGAACAACTTTATTGGCGGCGACCCGAAGCTGGCCCCTTTGGGCAATTATGGCGGTCCCACGCAAACCATGCAGCCGCTGTCGGGTTCGCCGGTCATTGACGCCGGTACTGATTCGGTGACGAACTTTTTGACTTATGACCAGCGCGTTTCGCTGCGCTTGTCCGGCGCGCACGTGGATATCGGCGCCGTCGAAAAGCAATTTAGTGCGCCGGCGGCCCAACCGCTCGTGCTGAAAAATGTCAGGCGATTGAATAATCAATTTCAATTTGCTTTCACTAATGCTCCGAACGTCGACTTTACCGCGCTGAGTTCCACAAACCTCGCGCTGCCGCTGACCAATTGGGCGGCCTTGGGAAACGTGACTGAAATTTCATCGGGTCAATACCAGTTCACGGACACGTCGGCCACGAACCACGCGCAGTTCTACCGCGTCGTTTCGCCGTAAGAGACATCAAACCGACTCGACCGACACGCCGGCAGGGGACAATTCGGTCGGGACCGGGCGTAGAAAGCGCGCCAGCCAGATGCAGGTGAGCACCAAGGTCGCAGCCACGGCGCCCGCCGCCGCGTAGCCGGTGATTCGGCCACTCGGACCCTCGCCGATGATGGTGCCGCTGAGCCAGGCCGCCAGGCCGCCGGAAAATTGCTGGACCGACGAGTTGACGCTCATGAAGCCGCCGGAACGGGGTCAGAAGCTGTCCGGCGGTGGACTGATAGGGGTCATGCTGGCCCAAGGTCGTGAATTGGCGCGCGGTATTATGATTAATTACAACCTCTACCGGCATTACTTCCCGTTACAGGCGCTGGGCCGCGCCCGACAGCATTTACGAAGGAAAGGCCAACGGGCAGAGACTTGAAGTAGCTTTCATCGGGGGGTCAGAACAACGTTGTTACACTGTCGCTCCGCCTCGATCGCGCAGCCGCTGGAGAAACTTCGTTCTGAGCCCGTTTTCCACGTCAAGGGGTTGGCGTTCGGAAAAGGTCTTGCCGCAGCGGGTGCAGCGAAAGCGACGGACAACGCGGTTACGGTTCTGGAATTTGGCGAAGTATTTCGCCTCTGCCTGACAACAGAGACACTTCAAACTTGACTTTCCATGCAAGATTAGCTAACGTTTTGCCGTATCTGCGAAGATATGCGGCTCGCGGCAGCTAACCCTGCTTTGAGTTGCGCTCCGTTCGGTGCTCTAACACCATTCGGAGTTTCGTTTTCGGTTAATTCGGGCAGCGGCCCTTGGTGATTGGTGTCCCGCGCTAATGGAACGCGTTGACTGTGTTTAGTCGGCTTGCAACCTGCCAATCCCGACCGCTGCCCGAAAGCTGATCTGGTAGAGAGCGGCAATGGGTTTCGCCTTCGTCATGCTGGCCGCCCCAAACGCACGCAACGCTGTCCCGCTCTTTACCAGTAAATTTTTAAACATTTGGCTTATCCGGGTTAGTGGACTGATCTGGAACCACCAATAATTGTAGAGCCAACCAGTCTTGAAGTCGTTTGAGTTCAGACTGTTTGATGCTTAGCGGCGCGCTTACAATAATGCTCCGCTTCTCGTCAAGAACGAGCGTATAACTGCGTCTGTCAGTCTGTTTCTCTGCGTCTTTGTTGACGTTGCGGTCATCGCCGTTTAGCCAGGGTTCTTCACTGCGCTCTTTGGCCACGGATGCCAAGATGCGTTTCAGTGAACCATCCACATCCAGGAAGCCAGCAAATTTCAGTGAAGCGACAAACGCCTTCGCGCAGATTGTAGCGCCAGGTTGCGTGAGTTCAAATTTTCGAGCTAGCCCGTTAGCAATAATTTCTACATTGAGGCGTTTTCCTTGATGCGATTCAACCAATTCATTATATGTAGTAATGCCGAGAATTGAATTGTTTAACGCGCTCGCTTTTGCATCTTCAGTGTCCGGCTTCAGGTAATCCAACGCCTGCGGTGTTAGACTCGCGCCTTCCTGCGCCAAAAGCTTAAAGAGCCTACAGGCAACGACACGACGATAAAACGGTGTCGAACTCGGTCCTGAGTAACCACACTCTTTAGCGACCTTGTCCATCGTTGCAGTTTCCAGGGCTTTTTCATGGATCTCAGTTATCAGTTTAATTGCCTCCCCGAGATCAAACATAGGCAATTCGCGTGTGTAATCCTTGAGCTCTGGCTTCGTGCCCGCTGGTTGCTTTGGAAGTTTGCTGTCGATCATGCTCACCAATTATCGTCACTAAAACATAATAGTCAACACCCCATTTCCTCAATCTTGTTTTTAGGATGTAACTCATTGATTATAAAGTTACTATAATTTAGCAAAAATACGCTACAGCCGCCTCTCTTCTTCAAGAAAAACAACATGAGGAAATAGCGGTTTCTGGCTCTTGTTTACGCTTGCTTTTGTCCGAGGGGTCTGCGAAGCTGGAGGGCGATAGGCAAAACGCCGCTCGCACTATGAATGCGGCGGCGGATTGCTCCTGTGCAAAAACCGAAATTCTCGCACAGGCCGGGGCGGGAAGCGCACCCGGGCGCGATCATCTGCGCGTCTAGTTAGAGCACTTTCCCGCCTCGGTGTCAAGGAGACGTGAGAGCAGGGACAGTATGAGTGAAGTTAAATGGTTAAATTACTCGTTTGAAGTGTACCTAAAAGACGGTGAGTGGAACGAGGTTCCAGGCGTCTATATCTTCTGCGGAACCAATGAACAAAATGAATGGGAGCCGTATTACGTCGGAAAAGCCAAGAAATTCAGTGCCCGACTTCCCAATCACGAGCAGTGGGCGGCGGCGGTGCGGCTGGGGGCCACCCACGTCCATGCGCTGGTGGTTCCGCTGGAGGCCAACCGGGACAAGATCGAGGCAGAATTGATCGCGGCCTATAAACCCCCGTTGAATGTTCAACTGAAGTAAACAGGCTGGCCATAAGTTTGGCCCCTGCCAAATCATCAAACGCCCGGTTAATTCTCGGATTTTCCGGGCGATTTTGCCTACTACGAAGATGCCTGTATCTCGGTTTCATCGATATGACACTGACGACCAGCACTGAAAACGTCAAGCTTTCTAAACGAGCTGCCGCGGTAAATAAAAAGCGCCCGACTTGTGATCGGGCGCAAAACTGAACTTTGCCTTACTTCAACTCGGCTTGCCTGGACTTGCCGCGACTCGCCATGCCAAAGCTCAACTCAACATTACAGGACAAGAATAGACCCTAGGGACCGAAAGTCAAATTCCCGTCGCACAATCTAACGGTTCGAGGGGTCAAACTGTAGAGCGGTTTGCGGCGTGGGAAAACCTCCGGTCTGACCTTCCGCCGACTGTTGTTTTCAACTTGTTAATTCGACCGGTTGGAGCGAAAAGGTACTCGTCTGCCCCCACGAGACGCGGACCACGTTCAGACGGCGACTCGTACGCAGAGATCCGATTTGGACTGGACCGACCGGCAACAACTAAACCTTGGCCATATGGAGACGCGATCCTCGAAACTCGTTCGATTTCTTTCACTGCTGTGCGTGGTTGTCTGGGCGGCGGGGCCACGGGCTGTTGCCCAGACGGCGGCAGGACTCGGCATCCAACTGTACGCGGGGCTGACCATCACGGGTGCGGTCGGCACCATTTACCAAATTCAAGACGTCGTGGACCTTACCCAGACGAACAACGCGAGCGCCTGGCGCTGCCTGGAGTTCCTGCAACTGCCCGCCAGTCCCTATCTGTGGACCGACAAGTCGGTCTCGGCAATTGGCAAGCGGTTTTACCAGGCGGCGGCGTTCACCGCTCCCTCGAACATGGCGTACATCCCTCCCGGCACGTTCCGGATGGGCAGCCCGACGAACGAGGTGGACCGCTATTACTATGAGGGTCCGCAGACGGCGGTAACGATCAGCCGGGGCTTTTGGTTGGGGGAGTATTTGGTGACCCAAGGGGAGTATCTGGCGGTGATGGGCAGCAATCCGAGCCGGTTCAACACGAACAACGGATATGCGCAGGATCTGAACCGGCCGGTGGAGCAAGTGTATTGGTCGGATGCCTCGAATTACTGTGCGACGCTCACCCAGCGTGAAAGGACGGCCGGACGGATTGCGACCAACTGCGTTTATCGGCTGCCGACGGAGGCGGAGTGGGAGTATTCGTGTCGGGCGTGGACCTCGACCCGGTTCAGCTACGGCGATGACCCGGGCTACACCAATCTGACCACCTACGCCTGGTACAGCGACAACAGTAGTGGAACGACGCATCCGCTGGGGCAGAAATTACCCAACCCGTGGGGCTTGTATGACATCCATGGGCACGTCTGGGAATGGTGCCAAGACTGGTTTTCGTCCAGTCTGCCAGGCGGGATTGTTCTCGACCCACAGGGACCTGCAACTGGCGCCTCCCGGACAATCCGCGGCGGTAGTTGGGGTGACTTCGCCTGGAACTGCCGATCCGCGGTTCGCTCCGACGCTCCCGCCGGCAGGAGCAGCAGCATCGGCTTCCGGGTTGTACTGGCCCCAGCTCAGCCCTGACCTGAAACCGTCAAGCTCCCCAGATTGCACGCGCCCCCTCCATCCCGCTGTGGGTCAGAACAACGTTTTTGCACTGTCCCTCCGCCCACACCACCCGCCCGTGGGAGAAACTTTGTCCTGACCTGAGAAGCTTGATCATCCACTGATCACGAGTGCTTTGGGCGCGACTCCCGGCTGCCCTTGCCTCTGAGCGGGAAGTATAGGACGAGAGCGAAAGCGAGAATCAGACCGGCAACGAACCGTGGGAGCGAGATGCCGTCACACAGAAAGCCCCTCGCGGTGTCCCCTCTGAATGATTCCCAGAGCAATCTGGCGGTGGAGGTGGCGATTAACATGCATGTAAAGACCTGTCCCGAAAAGGAACGACGGGGATACAGCCAAAGCAGCCACGCAAAGATTATCAGCGAGCCCGCCGCCTCGTACAGTTGCGTCGGATGAAGAGGCACGTTTAAGGGGACCTGCGAAAGCGCGTGCGCACGGGGATCGGTATAGACCACGCCCAGCGGGCTTGTCGTCGGTGTTCCGAAGCAGCAACCGGCTGCAAAGCAACCTAAACGGCCAATTGCCTGAGCCAAGACCAAAGGGGCGCTGAAACAGTCCAGGACTCTTAGCGCAGGCATTCTGTGGTATTTGTAGTAAACCGCTGCGAACAGTATTCCTGGAATCAAGGCCCAGAAAAACGCGCCTGTGCTCCGGAGCATGGCTGTTAAAGATAAACCAGCTCCAGTAATCACACCATCAACCGCAGTGGACACCAACCGAGAGACAACCACACAGTATACTCCACACATTCGGACGCGCGAAGCGTCAAGGCCAGCTTGCCTTGCTAATGAACCGACGAGCCACAAACCTAAAGCGAAAGCTATGAGGTACAAAACACCATAGGTCGGAAGGGGCACTTCAAAAATCTGCGTCAATTCCGGGAACATTGGTTGGGGCAAAATGCCGAAAACCTGGTGAAACCTTTACTTTTGATTTGTTCTGACCGGAAGGAATTCAAGCTGAAGGGTTTGTCGAACCTTTTTTTGCTGGACAAGGGCATGAGTTATTTCATAAACTGAGGCGAATTTCCGCGTAACCCAGAACAATGCGGCACGCCGCTACTGAAAGGAAGGAACAAATGAAAGAAGAAATGGCTGGGACTGTCGGAGCAAGTGTTCACACGGTTTTCGGAGTAATAGGACGGAATCGGCTCGGGCGACTGTACCAAATCTTGGTCGGGGCGATAGGCATAGTTCTGCTGTCGATGGCGGCCACTTGCCCGCCTGTTACATTGAATACCTTCACCCCGCCGGTTCAGGGGGTAACGACGTTCATCATGATGGGAGGTCAAGTTGACACGGTCAACACCTGCACGCCAGTAACACCTCCCGCGCCGTCTCCAGACACGTTGACTTCCGGAAGCGCGGACGAGATTTTTGTCGGGCACGACCACTGGCGGAACACGGTTGACAACTGCCAGGAATCAAAGGTGTTGGTCTATCGGGGCCTGGTGAAGTTCGATCTCGCACAACTGAGCACGACCAAGGCGAACCTCCTAAGCTCCGCATTGCTGGAGTTCGATGTCATCGGCACGTCGTCGAGTACGCCTCCTGCGACTGGCAGTCCCTTCTGCGCTGCCCAATTACTGGACGTGGGCGATCCGTGGACGCCGGGACCTCCTTCGAATCTAAATCACTTCACTCAACAGTTTCCGCGGGGCAACACCGCCGGGGGCGCCCTGCGCGAGTGGACGCTTCCTTCAAGCTTTCCCACGGCGGCGGGTTCGACTTCTATACAGGCAACCTCGCAGGGCCATTTCCAGATCGATGTCGTTGAATGGCTAAAGCTTTGGATGGCCGGGCAACCAAACAATGGGTTCATGTTCACAGCCGTCAATGAGGATTGGACTTTACCGGTGGCGGTAAACAACAACTCAAGTTGCCGTACGCACATGGCGAATTTCAAGCTGACGGTGAAAACATTTTGAACAACCTGCCTATCCACTTCACGCCACCAAGCCCAACAAATGGAACCCGCCGTTCGTGGCAGCCACCACCGGTAGTGGTTAGTGGAGTCAATAGGATAGCCCTGTTGAACAAATCGGGGTCAGAACGCTGTTCTTACAGTGTCGCTCTGCCCGGCAGGGCCGCTGGAGAAACTTCGTTCTGACCCCGTCTCCGGGTCACCATAAAGAAGAAATATCATTTTCCTGGTTGGAATGTCTTTTCTCACGCGAGGCACTGCCCCTGAATCACATGCGCCCCTCAAAGCAAACTGTCAATCCGGGTCCGCGAAGCGGTTGTCCGCGTCGCCCGATCGCACAGCTCAGCGGCTCTTGGCCGCGAGCTTTTTGAGAGCGGCCCGAACAGGAAACACCAGCCAATAGAACCACAGCAGATGCGAAATGAAAACTAATATTAGAACCATCCTCGCGGCGTTGGCGCTGGTGGCCAGCATATGCCAGACCTCGGCCGCTTTGATCGGGACCACGTTTACTTACCAAGGCCGGCTCACCGATACGAACGCTTTAGGACCCGCCACGGGGGTGTACGACTTCCGGTTTACCATCTTCGCAGATCCTTTGGCTGGCCCCGCCTTGGGCCAGCAACTCGTTCCAAACATTGGCGTCACTAACGGCCTGTTTATAGCACCGGTGGATTTGGGGGCCGCTTTTGCCGGCGAACGGAGGTGGCTGCAGATCGAGGTGGAGCCGGCCGGTAGTATCATGGGTTGGACCCTCCTGAGCCCGCGCCAGGAAATTACGCCCACGCCGTATGCCGTTTTTGCGGAAAATGCCGCGTCGGTCGGCGGTATAACGCCAGGGGGCTTTTGGGGCACAGCGGGCAACGGCGTCATTCCAGGCGCCAACCTGCTTGGCACAACCAATAACCAACCGCTCGTCCTGATAGTGGCGGGTCAAGAGGCGCAGCGTTTTGAAGCGACGACCGACACACCCAACGTGGTTGGCGGTTGGAGTGGCAATTCTGTCGCCGCCGGTTTGCCGGGCGCGACAATCGGCGGCGGCGGCACCGCCATTCCCTTCAACGGCCAAAGCCAACCGAACACGATCACCAACAGCGGCTATTACGGAACCATCAGCGGCGGTTATCACAATCTCGTTACTGGATACGGCGGATTTATCGGCGGTGGTGCCGTTAACGTCGCGAGCAACTTCTCCGCCGTCGCTGCCGGGGAATTCAATGTTGCCGGTGGGTCCTTCTCCAGCATCGGCGGCGGCTCCAGCAACACCAACACCGGCGATTACTCGACGGTCGGCGGGGGCAGTCTAAACACCTGCAGCGGTCTCGGCTCAACCGTCGGGGGCGGCCAGCTCAACAACTGCAATGGCGGCGACGCCACGGTGGGCGGGGGTTACCAAAATAGCAGTCTTTCATTGTACGCGACCGTGGGGGGTGGCTACGTAAATAGCGCCTCAGGTGAATATGCCACCGTGCCCGGGGGCAATGCGAATTCAGCCGAGGGCACCAGCAGTTTCGCTGCGGGGAACCGCGCGAAATCCCACAATAATGGCACCTTTGTCTGGGCCGACTCGCAGAACGCGGACTTTGACTCAACCCGCGACAATCAGGTCGCCTTCCGTTGTCAGTCCGGCGTCTTCTTCGATAACGGCGCTGGCTTATTTGTCAATTGGAGTCCGGGGGCCGGAAGTTGGGCTTTTGGCAGCGACCGGAACTTGAAGGACCGCATGTCGGCAGTCAATTCGGAGGTGATTCTGGAAAAAGTCGCCCGCTTGCCGCTGGCAGAGTGGAGCTACAAGGGCTTCCCCCAACGGCACATCGGCCCCATGGCCCAGGATTTCCACGCCCTCTTTCCGCTCAACGACGATGACAAGAGGCTCGTCGGCGTCGACCTTCACGGCGTGGCCCTGGCGGCCATCCAGGGCCTGAACAAAAAGGTAGAGGACCAGCGGGCGCAACTGGCTGCCAAACAAGTCCAAATTGACCAGCTCCGTCTTCGCCTGGACCAGCTCGAGCAGCGGATACTCGGCTCGGGGCGCGACCTCAGCCGATAAACCTCATCGCGGGTCGCGGGGTCAAGGCAAGAAAACAACCAGCGGCGTCGAGGTCAGAACGAAGTTTTTACACATCCTAAGATATCGAGGCGAGCCGTTGTGCAGAAACTTCGTTCTGACCCCCGCCTCATTTGGGGCGTTGAATTCATTTCACGGCATAACACCACAATGAGTCGTGGTCCCGGATGTAAAGTCGACCATTTGCAGCCACGGGATAAGTCCAGGCCTTTTCCATTGCATTGGCTTTGGGCGGTTGACTGGGCGGGCTAAATCTGCCTCTTTCCCGATAGCCATCCGGTGTGGCCTGCACGAGCGCCACGTCTCCGTTTTCACCGTGGACAAAAAGGAGGCCATCAGCGTAGCAGAGCGAGCCAGGAGCGATGCTGCGTTCTTCCCATTTGACCTGGCCGGTAGTGAATTCAATGCACTGGAGCGCCTGGCCGGTCGCGCCGTACAAATAGTTGCCGACCTTGACGGCACCGCCAATCGCGGTGGGGTATTTTGGTCCAAAGTAGAGTTGCTCCGGTTCGATTGTGCCACCTTCGGAGTTTAGTTTTACTGCTCCACCACCCGTACCGGCTGAACCGACGTAAATGATTCCATCGCTCGCGACAGGCGTGGGGATGTTGGCATCAAAAGCGCTCACGGGCTTGCTGTAGCGCCACAGGAACTTGCCGGTTTTGGCATCGACACCTACCAGTCCTTTTTGAAGCAGTTGGACGTACTGTTTTATGCCGCCTGCTTCAACGACGATTGCCGAGGAATAAGCGGCATCATCGGCCTCCGCCAGCGGGCACTTCCAGAGCAGCTCGCCACTGTTCTTGTTGAGCGCGAGGAGCGTCGCCTGACTGCCGCCCGGCGTGCAGACAAGCGTATCGCCATCGAGCAATGGAGATTCGGCGTAAGCCCAGTGGCCGGGCTTGCCTCCGAAATCAGTGCGCAAGCTCTTTTTCCATTTAATCTTTCCCGCGCCAGTTTCTATGCAAGCCAGGTCTCCATCCGAACCAAGAGCGTAAAGCACTTCACCATCCACGGTGGGGGTCGACCGGGCAGTAGGAAAGTTTGGCTGCTGCTTCGGAATCCCCACAGCGCCGATTCGCGTGGACCAGATTTTCTTGCCGTCTTTGACCGAAACCGCCTCTACGAACTCATTTTCCATGCCCTCACTGCCAAGCAGGTAAAGTCTGTCGCCCGCTAATGCCGGTGTGGAATACCCTCGGCCTATTGCTGTCGCTTTCCAAACCAAAGCTGGACCTTCTTTGGGCCATTCTTTGCTAAAGCCGGTCTCCTGTGAAATGCCGTCTCTGTGGGGGCCACGCCATTGAGGCCAGTCTGACGCTGGGGCTAATGAGGCGACGAGGGCGAACAGCGCTGCGGCACCGCCCAAGACCTTGATCCCGAGCGGCTTTCGCCGAGCTGAACTTGAACTGAACGCTTTGGAAGCCCGGCCCGCAAGGGCCAAAAGATGTTGCTGCATATGTTTTCCGGTTTGAAGGGTTAAATCATGTAACAATGAGCGCATCTGAGTTTTTAGCAATTGAAAAGCCAAATTCCCCTCACAAGCCGACGCTCGTGCTGGCCTCCTCGGCGGCCTCTTGAGTCCGCGTCGGTGAGTCTTGAATGAGCCTGCGGAGTAGCGGGATGAGGGTGACCAGCGCCACGCCAGCGATAAAGCTGCCCCAGCCGAGTCGCGCGAACAACCTGGAGTAATCGGGGTTGGTGGCGAGGGCCGTAGTGCCGGTCGGCTCGGGCACCATGCCCGAGAAGTCTCCAGCAAAGAGTGACGCCAGACCAGTAACCAGCATCCAACTGCCCATCATGATGCCCTGGTATTTGCTCGGTGCGAGCTTGCCGATCATGGCGTATCCGATGGGCGAGATGAGAAGCTCACCTATGGACTGGAACACGTAGCTGGCGAACAGCCAGAAGAACGGCGAACGACCGGAAACATCCGCGAAGCCAATCCCGGCGGGGAGCGCGAGGAAGCCCAGCGCCATCAGGATGAGCGAGGCGGCGAACTGCTGCGGAAGGTCGAGCTTCCAGCCGCGCGCCCGCAAACGAGTAAACAGCGCCGCCAGCAGCGGGCCGCCCAGGACAATGACCACCGTGTTGATGTTCTGGACCCATTGGGGCGCGACGGCGATGCCCCACACGCGGAGACGGACGTTGTTCACCGCGAAGAGCTGCAGCCCGTTGGGTGCCATCTGGTAGAGCGACCAAAAAACGAGCGAGCCCAGGGTTAGGATGAGATACGCCCACATCTTCCTTCGCTCACTGGCATGTGGATGCCGTATCGTCAGATAGACGAGGGCAGCCGCGACGGCGCCGCTCGCCCCTTTGAGCACAATGCCCGTTGGACCCGTGTGTTGGAGCATGAACCAAACGAGCAGTGGGACGCCCAGCAGGATCGCGGTTCCGACAGCAAAGCGCGCCCGAAACTGTGTGTGGGTGGCCTCGAGCAGCGGTGTTTTTCGATCGGCGAGGACTTTCCAGTTGAAGAGTGCCAGCACAATCGCCAGGAAGTTCCCGAGGGTCGCGAAGATAAAGAGCGGAGAATAGGCTTCGGTTTCCTGATAATGACCCGCCACTGAGAAGCCGATGAAAAAGCCAATGTTCATGCCGGCGTAATTCCAGAGGAACGCGCTCTCGCGGCGGTTGTCTTCGGGGGAGAAGCGCTGGGTGAGCATCATGTTGAGACAGGTGACGTTCAAACCCGAGCCGGTGAGGAAGAGCGCCAGGCCCCAGTACATCGCAGCCATTGACCCGAGCGCGATGGCGCCGCAGCCAAAGACCTGCAGGACCATGCCGCCTACAAACAGATTGCGATTGGACAGGAACCGCCCGCCGAGATAGCCGCCAAATAAGTGCAGTCCATAGTTGAATGCGCCGAACACGCCCATGATTGCCGAGGCTTCTTTCGCCGAGAAATGCAGGTGCCGCGTCGCGTACAGGACCAGTGTCGAATAAAGAACGGCGAATCCAAGGGTGGAGAAGATTTGGATGAAGAACAGGGCTGCGCTTCCTTCGGGGATGCGGGCGAGCCGGTTTTTCCAGGATTCCTTCGTCGTCTTCGCTCGTTCGCTGGGCGGTTTAATGGAGAAAGGAATAGCATTTTCGCATTGGGTCGAGCAATGGCGTTTGGTGCGCCTATTTCCGTTCGTCGGCGTGTCCGTGGTTCTGGTAGGCCGGAGCCGCGGTGGATTTCTGTGTCACTTCGGCGTAGAGCAGGTCGATCCAGGCGTCGGTCTTAATGAATCCTTTGCCCAGGTCTTCGTACTTCGCCAGGAGGTGCTCTTGCTTCATCTGTTCGGCTTTCCTGCCCTCCGCCGCGGCCTTTGCCACCAGCTCGCGTGTGTCCTTCAACATCCGGATGAATTTACGCACGTCTTCCGGCGTCGACAGTGGTCCGTGGCCCGGGATGATTTTGGCGTCGGGCGGAGCGATGCTGAGGGCCTTCTCAACTCCGGCGATCATGCCGTTGACGCTCCCGCCGCTGGCCACATCCACAAACGGGAAGCCGTAGGTCACGAAATCGTCGCCCATATGAATAACCTTCGATTGGGGAAAGAAAATGATGCTGTCGCCGTCGGTATGCCCATGAGGAAAGTGGATCGCCTGGATGTCTTCTCCGTTGAGGTGCACCGCCGCGCGGTCGTTGAAGGTGATCACCGGCAACGCCTCCTTGGGAGCGGGTTTGACGGCGTTGCCTGCCACGGTGCCGCCCTCTTTCAGCCGTTTGCGCACATTTTCCTGCGCAATGATCGGCGCCTCGGTGCCGAACTGGGCATTGCCGCCGGTATGGTCCCCATGGAAATGCGTGTTCAGGACGAACTTGATCGGCTTGTCGGTTATGCCTTTGAGCGCGGCCCGAATTTTCGGTGCTAGTGGCGCGAATTGGTCATCCACCAGCACGATGCCATCTTCGCCGATGGACACGCCGATGTTGCCGCCCGACCCCTCCAGCATATAAACCGTGCCAGCGACCTTCGTGACTTTGATCTGGACGTTGCTGAAGTCCTGCTGGGCCGGCGCCATGGTGGCGCTTGTCAGCAGCAGCGGGACAAGAACGGTCTTTAGAGAGGGCAGCCGTCCCCGAAGGCGGCGGACGCTGGCATTTCGAGTCTGGTTGAGTGGGTGCATAGGTAGAAACCATTTAACCCATTTTGGCGGTTTGGTCTAGCGCTGGTAGAACAGCACTTCATTCTGCACTTTTGTCTCAGTGCTTCGGCGGCGTTTCGCGATTCGAGTTCATGGGTTCAGGCGCAGTTGGGTGAGGATTTGGCCGACGGTGTCGAGGCCCCATATGCCGATTCTGCCGTTGTCGCGGGCAATGGCCATCTCACGGGTCGGACCGTGGAAAAGGCCCCGACATTTCTACGGTTCGACCCGGTCCACGAGGAGAGCGGCGAGAGCAGCGGCTCCCTTGACAGTCGCCAGGATTTGGCTTTTATTGAGCCTCGGCGCTTCAGGAGCCAGCAGGTTCGCGCGAAGGGCTAAGCCCACTGCCCATACAAATTGACTGCACGGCATCTATCCGTGCTGCCCGATTGCGAACCGCGGGCGCAAAGCATGGATGTGTTATGACGTCGAAGCAGTTACCTGAGCGTCCAAATCTGGAGCAGCTCAAAAACCAAGCCAAATCCCTACTCCGCTCCGCCCGAGCCAAAGAGCCAGCCGCGCTGGAACGGTTTCGGGTGCTACCCGCCCTGGCCTCGTTGCCCTTGGACCGGCTGCTGGCGATGGAATTCGCCTTGCACCAGGCCCAGTCAGTAATCGCCCGCGAATACGGATTCAAATCGTGGCGGGAGTTACACGAGCAGGTTGAGGAACAGTCGTTGTCGTTCGCCGCCGCCGTTGACCAGTTTGTTCGCTGCGCGACCGGCGCCGCGAAGGACCGCGCGTTTCGGCTGCTCGCGCGATATCCCGCCATCGCGCACGCCAGCCTGCACACTGAACTCGTGCTCGGTGACTCCGAAGCAGTGTCGGGCCGACTGCAAGAGCATCCCGAACTCGCGACTCAAACAGGAGGGGTCCAAAATTGGGAGCCGCTCCTTTATGTCTGCCACACGTTCCTGAGCCACGAGGCTCCGCAGCGGGCGGCTGGGTTGGTGGCAATCGCGCGCACCCTGCTGGCGCGAGGCGCAAACCCCAATGCCGAATACCACTGGAATTGGCATCGCGAACTTCCCAGGACCGCGCTTTGGGGGGCGCTGTGCGCGGTGAATCACCTCCCGCTCGCGGAGGCCTTGCTGGAACGCGGGGCCAACCCGACCGACGGGGTTTCGATGCACATCACCGCGGGCTCCGGCAACCTGCCGGCCCTTGAATTGCTCCACCGCTTCGGGGGCAACCTCAACGGAATTCCCGGGGGCGTTCCGCCTTTGCGCTACATCCTTGGCTGGGCTAAGAATACGGCCGGCATACGCTGGCTGCTGGAGCACGGCGCAGACCCCAACCTCCCATGGACCGAGCCGGGGGATGCGCCCTTGCATATCGCTGCGCAGCGATGGGACGTTCCGCTGGTCGAGTTGCTGGTGCGTCACGGCGCGGATATTCATCAGCCGAACCGCGACGGCCGCACCGCCTACACGGTGGCGGCCCTGCATGGCAACCACGAGATTGCGGAGTGGCTCCGGGCTCACGGCGCGAAGGACGAGCTTTCGCCGCTGGAGAACTTTGTGTCGGCCTGCACACGCGGTGACCAGGCGCGCGCGGTTGAAATGCTGCGGGCCAATCCCGGTCTGCGCGGCGAGCTTCGCCGCGAGCATCATCTGATGATGCACGTGCCGGCTGAGCGCGGAGATGTGGCTGCCCTCGAAACGATGCTCACCTGCGGATTTGACCCGAACGCAAAAGACAACGAATCGGTCACGCCATTGCACCGGGCTGCGATGGCCGGTCGCACCGAAGCCGTGCGATTGCTTCTGGCCCATGGCGCTTCCGTGAAGGCTCTGGACGGGATGTTTGCCGCCACCCCGCTGGTTTGGGCGACCGAAGGATGGACGCACGGCTCCCATGGAGACGGCGCAGACCATGTCCGGGCAGCTCGTCTACTCATCGCGGCTGGCTCGCCACTCGAGTGGAATCCTCCCGAAAAGGCGCCCGACCCGGAGGGCACCCAAGAACAATTGGCCGCACTGTGCCGCGAGGCGGCCGCCCTGCCCGCATAGGAGCAGCTGAGAACTGAGAGTTGAGAGAAAGACCTCTGACTCCGAGGCCGAAAAAGTCAATTGCGGCTGGCCCCGCGCGGTCCAGCCGCAATTGAAATCGATTCAAAATCATTCATCCCTAACTCCGCCTCCCTCCCTTTGGGCAGTGGACTTGAGACTTGGGACCCTCAACTCTCAACCACCGACCCTCAACCACTTTGTCACGCCCCGTCACGACCGCGGCACGCCCTTTGTCACGGGCTTTTCTAAAAAACACCTCGGTAAAATGCGGCTTGTCACGACGTCACGGGTCTGCAGGGGGATCAGCCACCCCCTCCCCCTTGCCCCGCGTCGTCCTGCCGCGCTTTCTCTGCCATGCTTCGCAAAAATTTCACCTACTTTCACTTAATTGCGCCAAATTTCACTTCGTGAGCAATCCGCAAGGCTCCGGACCAATCCGGAGTAATCCGAGTATGCATGAACGCCGAAGTCCTGCAACTTGTCAAAAGCAGGCTTTTCACAGCCGGTTTTTTCCGGGACACTCCAGGGCGCAATGAGCCGGCTTTCGATTCTCTGCTGGATGCTTGCACTGGCATCCGCCCTTGCCCGGGACCAACCGTCACTGCCTGGAAAGGCCCCGACGCCGAGGTTTCGAGTGCTGGCCCTGATGGAATCAGGTGGCCATCACGTCGCGTTCACCGCGGCGGCCAAACCCTGGCTGAAGGTATGCGGCGAAGAAAACGGGTTCGTCGTGGATTACATCACCAACACCATACCGATCACGGAGGAGCTGCTGGGCAGGTACCGCCTGGTGCTTCAGTTGGACTTCGCCCCCTACGGCTGGACGCCGGAAGCAATGGCCGCGTTCAAGGCCTACATCGAGCAGGGCAAAGGCGGCTGGGTGGGGCTGCATCACGCGACACTGTTAGGCGACTTCGATGGCCAGCCCATGTGGCCCTGGTTCTCTCAGTTTATGGGCGGAATCAAATTTAAGAATTACATCGCGACGTTCTCTTCCGGAAAGGTTCAGGTTGAAGACAAAATCCACCCCTGCATGAAGGACGTGCCGGAATCTTTTGTGATCTCCAAGGAGGAATGGTACACCTACGACCGTAGCCCGCGTGCGAATGTCCACGTGCTGGCCAGTGTGGATGAATCGACCTACTCCGATCCCTCCGCTGTGCGGATGGGTGACCACCCGGTCATTTGGACGAACGAGCGCGTCCCGGCACGCAATGTATATATCTTTATGGGGCACGGCCCCTGGCTGCTTGAAAACAAGGCTTTCACCACCATTCTCCGTAATGCAATCCTCTGGGCTGCCGAACCGCCATCCTTATCAAAATGAAACTGGGACTCTATAGCGTTACCTATCTGGGCATCTGGTATCGCGGCAATGCTTTGACCCTTACGGAATTAATCAAAACCGCCCGCAAACTGGGTTATGACGGAGTGGAGATCGACGGGAAGCGGCCGCATGGAAACCCGCTCGACTGGCCTGCAAACCGTTGCAAGGAGCTGCGGTCGGTCGCCGACGGCGAAGGAATCGAAATCCATGCCGTGGCCGCGAACAACGATTTTAGCTGCCCTGCGGCGGAGGTGCGTGAAGCGCAGGTTGCCTATGTGCGCGAGTTGGTCCGCATGACCGCGGACCTGGGAGCGAAGCATCTGCGCCTGTTCCTGGCCTGGTGGGGCGTCACCCTGCATCCCAAACTGGCAACCTACGACATCATGGAAAACCTCTGGCCGGTGGTTCACGCGAAGTTTTCGGCCGAGGAGATTTGGGGCTGGTGCCGGGAGGCTTTGAGCGAGTGCTCGCGCTACGCGAGTGAGGCCGGGGTGACGCTGGCGCTGCAGAACCACCGGCCGGTGATCAAGGATTACCACGATGTGCTGCGGATGGTGCGGGAGGTGGACTCTCCGCATCTGAAAGTCTGTCTGGATGCGCCACTCATGCTGGACAAAAGCGCGAAGGCGATGGGCGAGGCGGCCCGCGCCGTCGGCCCGTTACAGGTGCTGTCGCACTTTGGCGGTGAATTCGAGCGTCGCGGCGATGGGAGCATCCGCGGGTTTGAGCGTAATGACGGGGTGATCGGAGGCGAGACGAACCAGTATTACCGCGATTTTGTCGCCGCCATGCGCGGCATCGGGTACGAAGGCTACCTCAGTTACGAGCTGTGCCATCAACTGCCGCTCGTCGATGGTAACACCGTGGGCATTGAGTTCGCGCATGAGAACGCGAAACTGGCCGCCGAGTTCATTCGCCAACTCTTCAACTCATGAACGCTCGCGTGCGGCGCACGGCAGCCCTCCTTGCCTGCGGTATCCGTCTTGTTTGCTCGGGCGAGCCGGTGCCGAACTCTGCGCCCGAGTTTAATGTGATTGCCTTTTACACGGGCAGGAGCGACCAGGCACATATCAGCTTCGTGCGTGAGGCCAATCAGTGGTTCTCCAGGATGGCCGGCCAGGCCCATTTCAATTACCGTTCGACAACCAACTGGGACGATCTCAATAACAACGTGCTCGCCCGGTATCAGGTGGTGTTGTTTCTGGACACACGACCGGAGGCTCCCCGTCAGCGTGAAGCGTTCCGACATTACATGGAAAACGGCGGCGGCTGGATGGGTTTTCATTTCGCTGCCTTTGCCCTCACACCCTCGGCGGTTCCTCAAGATTGGGATTGGTACCACAACGAGTTTCTCGGCTCCGGCTCGTACGTCGGCAATACCTGGAGGCCGACCTCCGCGGTGTTGCGCGTGGAAAATCCGGCACATCCAGCAGTCCGGCATTTGCCCGAAACGTTCAGGTCCGCGCCCAACGAGTGGTACAAATGGACTAACGACCTGCGCACCAATTCCAACATTAAGATCTTGTTGTCGATCGATCCCTCCAGTTTCCCGCTCGGAACCGGGCCTAAGCTGCACGAAATCTGGCACGCGGGCTACTATCCCGTCGCGTGGACGAATCGGCGGTATCGAATGATCTACTTCAATATGGGGCACAATGATATCGATTACGAACACAAGACCGGCAAGGAGCTCTCTTTTACTTTTGAAAACGAAACCCAGAACCGGCTGATTTTGGACAGCTTGCTTTGGTTAGGGGGAAGAAAGGAGTAATCCTTTCCCAAAATCTTGAATTGCCGGGGTCAGGGAAACGGGTCACAGCAAAGATTGGAACTGCATTTGCGCACATTCCACCGCCTCACTGCTCCATCAGACCGATTCGATCGACACGGAGGCGGAGGACAATTCGGTCGGGACCGGGCGTAGAAAGCGCGCCAGCCAGATGCAGGTGAGCACCAAGGCCGCAGCCACGGCGCCCGCCACCGCGTAGCCGGTGATTTGACCACTCGGACCCTCGCCGATGATGGTGCCGCTCAGCCAGGCCGCCAGGCCGCCGGAAAATTGCTGGACCGACGAATTGACGCTCATGAAGCCGCCGCGATAGCGCGATTCAACCGCCGCCGTCAGCATTGCCATGGCGGGAACAAACCGGCCGGACATGCAGATCATCAGCAGCGTCGAGGTGGCCAGTGCCGGCAGCAGGGACACGCGCGGCAGATGGGTCAGGGCCGTGATGGGGATGGTTGCCGAAAGCGACATGACCGTGAACACATAGAGTTTTCCGGAGCGGTCGGCCCAGCGGCCCACCAGGTTCATGCTGAAGAAAGTGCACAGCCCGCCGGTCAGATAAATGAACGGCAATTGCTTCTCGGTCAACCCGACGTTCTGTACCATGTAAGGAGCCAGGGTGGGAAAAATGGTGAAGCTCGCCGCGGCCAGCACCATCATGAAAATAAAAGCCATCCGATGGTTCGGCTCCGCCAGGACCGCCAGCAGCCGCGCCACCGGGTGCTGCTCGCGCGCATGGTCCAGGTGACCGCGCAACGCCGGCACGTAGCGTGAAACCGCGAGCAGAATCGGCACGCAAAGTACCGCAATCGCATAGAACGGGACATGCCAGTTGAAATCCGTCGCCAGCACCAGGCCGAGCGGCACCCCGAAGATCGAGGCCACAGAAAACGCGGACATGACCAGGCCCATGGCTTTGCCGCGGCGATGTTCCGGGATGACATCCCCGACGATGGCCAGAATCACCGCGCCGGTTACGCCGCCGAACACCCCCGCCAGGGCGCGGGCGGCGACCAGCAAGTGGTAGCTCGGGGCCAGCGCGCACAAGAGTGTGCCGATAGCAAAGCCCAGGAACAGCCCCACCAGCGCCTTCTTGCGGTCAAACCGGTCCAGGCACAACGCTGCCACCACGCCGGAGATGCCCGCGGCAATAGCGTAGGCGGCCACGATTAAGTCGAACTGGGCCGGGGTGAGGTGCATCAAGCGCATGTATTGGGGGCCCAGCGGCAGGATGATCAGGAAATCCAGGTTCGTGGTGAACTGGATGGCCGTCAGTAGCAACAGCAATATTCGTTCGTTTTTCGGGTTCACTGCTCAAAATTTTTCCGGTCCCCGGTGGCCCCTCCTCTCCAGCGGGTTCCGCCCGCAATGCCAGGTCAGGGCTTTGGAAGTTACCACGGAATCGCCCCGGCGCGAGCCGCAAAGCAAACTGATCAGCCCAGCAGCGACGCTTCTGTTTTGCGTCGCCCCCTGGGTGACCTATTTCAAAAACCTGGCAAACCCTGAAAGGGGTTCGCCCATAGCACGGCTTCTGGTCGAAAAGCTCTCGTCATTTTTTTCGGGCCTTTCAAGGGAGAGGCAGCTCCCAATCCCGCCAACCTCAAGTGTGACCTCCACAATCAGTTTAGCAATGCACGCGTCCGGCTCTGGCAGGCAGTGGCCGAGTTTATGCCGTTTTGGCAGTGGCCACCGTGACGCGTAAGCCCAAAGCCTCCAGAACGGCTTGGAGCGTCTCCAGGGTAGGGTTGCCTCTCTTGGAAAAGACCTTATACAAGCTCGGACGTCTCAGCCCCACCCGTTTGGCCATCGCGCTCATCCCTCCAGTGGCTTCCACGACATCCTTCAACGCCACCAGGAAAGCCGCCTGGTCTTTTTCCGCCAGGACTTGGGCCAGATACTCGGCCGCATAATCCGGATCCTTGAGCCGTTCCAATAAACCTTCTCTGTAATTCTTAAGACGCATGTTTAGTTGGGACCAATCATCAAACGGCACCCGGCCGTTTGCCAGTTCCAGCTTCCGGATCTCGCGTTCTGACACTGTTTTAGTGTAAACTATAGGTTACATCTGTCAACCTGCGATTTGCGGGTAGAAGGTGTCAAACATAACTTTACAGCCTCGCAAATTTGGCACGGGGTTAAAACTCATAACACACCTCACCCTTCCGCTCACCCTCGTAGCGCCGAGTACAAGCGCGCATGCACGAAACCAAATTCGCATCAGGAGCAGGCATTGCCTTGTCGTGGTTGGGCCTTTATGGTTAACCGCATGGCACCACTGATAAGAAGAGTCAGCCCTTGGTGTGGCTTCGGTCACGCGATTCGGCAACGGTTCACCATTTCCGCGCTCGGCCTGCTTTTTGCGTGCTCGATTCCTGCCGCCACGCCGAAGAAGCCCGTCACCGACGACTATTTCGGCACTAAGATTGTCGATGACTATCGGTGGCTCGAAGCCGGGAACGACCCGGTCGTGCAGCAATGGAGCGATGAACAGAACGCCCACGCGCGCTCGTACCTGGATGCCTTGCCCGGCCGTGAGCGGCTGAAGCAGCGCCTCACCGAGTTGCTGACTTATCAGGCGCCGAGTTGGTTCGATGTCATCGACCGCCAGGGCGTGCTCTTCGCCATGAAACAGCAGCCGCCCAAGGCCCAGCCGATGCTGGTAGTGCTTGGTTCGCTGGAAAGCTTGCAGGGAGAGCGGGTGCTGCTGGATCCCCTGGTGCTCGATCCATCCGGCGAGACCGCCATGGATTTCACCGTGCCGTCGCTTGATGGCAAATACGTGGCCGTGTCCCTGTCGCGCAAAGGTTCCGAACAAGGGGACGTTCACGTGTTCGAAGTCGCTTCCGGTCGGGAGCTCAAAACGGAGATCGTGCCGGCGGTCAATACCGGGACCGCCGGCGGCTCGTTGGCCTGGACGAAGAAAGGCTTTTTCTATACGCGGCATCCTTTGCCCGGCGAGCGGCCCAAGGAAGACCTTGGTTTCTTTCAGCAGGTTTACTTCCACAAACTCGGCACGCCGGCCAAGTCCGATCAGTACGCCCTGGGAAAGGGCTTCATCCGCATCGCCGAGAACTTCCTCTCGACCTCCCGCGACGGCCAGTGGGCCGCTGACCTGGTGCAGAAGGGCGACGGCGGGCAATACGAGCTTTTCGTGCGCGCCCCGGACGGCGTTTGGACGAAGGTAGCCAACTATGCGGATCACATAGTGCAGGTGCATTTTGGCTGGGACAGGGCATTGTACCTGCTTTCCCGCAAGGATGCGCCCAACGGCCAAATCCTGCGTTTGGCGCTTGCACCCGGCAAGCTAACGCTTGCGCGCGCCAAAGTGATTGTCCCCCAGGGCGAGGGCGCCATTCAGCAAGTCATGCCCACCAAATCACGCCTTTACGTTGAAGAGCAATTGGGCGGGCCAAGCCGAATACGCATGGTTGACCTCGCGGGCCGCCCGCTTGGACAAGTCCCAGCCCCCTCCGCGAGCTCCTTGTCCAACCCGGAACCGGTCGGTGAAGAGGATGATGTTGTAGTGAGCACTTCCGAGTACTTGGCGCCGTCCGGCATCAGCCGCTTCACGGCCAAGGACGGAAGCCTCCACGCCACGCCCTATGTGGGCAAGACCCCGGCGGACTTGAGCGCGTATGAAGTAGTGCGGGAACAGTGCGTCTCGAAAGACGGCACCAAGGTGCCGCTGAACATCATTCGCAAGAAGGGCCTGGTGCTGGATGGGCACAATCCCGTCTTGCTTTCCGGGTACGGCGGGTTTGGCATTTCTTCAGCGCCCGGGTTGAGCCGGTCGCTGCCGGTGTGGCTCGAGGCGGGCGGCGTTTACGCGGTCGCAAACATCCGCGGCGGTGGCGAGTTTGGCGAGACCTGGCATCAGCAGGGCATGCTCCACAACAAGCAAAACGTCTTTGACGATTTCGTCGCGTGCGCCCAGTGGCTGATCGATCAGAAATACACTTCCCCGGAAAAGCTGGCGATCGAGGGCGGCAGCAACGGCGGCCTGCTGATGGGCGCGGTCCTCACCCAGGCGCCTGGCCTGTTCCGCGCGGTGGTCGCTCACGTTGGCTATTTTGATATGCTGCGCTTCGAAACGGCGCCCAACGGTGTGTTCAACACCACCGAGTACGGTTCGGTAAAGAACGCGGCCGACTTCAAAGCGCTCGCCGCTTACTCACCGTACCTCCATGTCAAGGATGGCACGCAGTACCCGGCCGTGCTGTTCCTGACTGGTAAGAACGACCCGCGCGTGGACCCATTCCACTCACGCAAGATGGTCGCCCGGCTGCAGGCTTCCGGCACGAAACAGCCTGTGCTCCTGCGAACCGCCGATACGGGCCATGGCATCGGCACCCCCCTGGCCGAACGCATCGCGCAGACGGTGGACACACATGCCTTCCTCTTCCAGCAACTGGGCATGCAGGTGAAGTCCGTGCAGCCCTGACGCAGGTCTTTTAACTTTAGCGCGGGCTGGCCAGCCTTCGAGTTGGTCCGCTGATGGTTAAAGAGAGACATCGAACGGGAGGAAGTTTATAAATACGAGAGTTATGAAACGAAACCTCCTGCTCGGTCTCTTGGTCCTGTGCAGCGGTGCTTCAGGCTGGGCCGAAGCGACGAATCACATCAGCGCCGATGAACTCCAGCGAGTACGCCTTCCGGACGTGGTGCTTGAATCCGTTAAGCCAATAACTCCCGACCCGCAACACGGGCCGAATGCGCCGGCTTACGTCGAGGTCAAAGGCGTCATCGGCGGCCACATCCGTTTTGAGTTGCTGCTCCCTGATTCATGGAACGGGCGATTCGTCATGGGTGGTGGCGGCGGATTCGTTGGCACCGTGCAAAACATGGCTCGTGATTCCGTCAACCGGGGCTACGCCACCGTAGGCACCGACACCGGGCACCAGTCCGAACCTGGCTATCTGGCCACCTGGGCGCTGGACAATCTCGAGGCTAAAGTGAACTTCGGCTACCTGGCGGTGCATCGGACGGCGGAGGTCGCTCGCGCGCTGGTCCGCAGCTACTATGGGACGGAAGCCGCGTATTCCTATTTCGTGGGCTGCTCACGCGGGGGCGGCCAGGCGATGATGGAGGCCCAGCGATATCCGAAGGATTTCGACGGCATCGTCGCCGGAGCGCCGGCTTTCAATTGGACCGGAATTGCCGCTACGATGGTCTCAATAGCGAAGGCGCTTTATCCGAACCCCGAACATCTCGACAGTACCGTGCTGACCAAGGAAGCGCTGCGAAAACTCCAGGCAGGAATTCTGGAGCAATGCGATACACAGGATGGTTTGAAGGATGGCGTCATCCAGGACCCGGCTTCGGTCCATTTCGACCTGTCCAAGGTGGCCGGGCTCACGGAGGAACAACGCAAAGCCATCGAGGCCATCTACCGGGGTGCTGGCGACGGAAAGGGGACGATCTATCCCGGGTTTGCGCCGGTGGCGGAGTGCGATCCGGACCAATGGATTGCCTGGCTGACCGGCCCGGTTCCAGCGTTCGCCAAAGAGCACGTTGCCGATCTCACATTTGCCTTCGGCACCCAGATTTTCAAGTACTTGATCTTCAATCAGCCGGATTGGGATTATTCCAATTACGATTTTGCGAACTTCGATCGAGATGCCCGCCTGGCGGCCTCGTTTCTTAACGCGACCGATCCTGACCTGGCCGCCTTCAAGGCGCGCAATGGCAAACTGATCCTCTGGCACGGCTGGGCCGACCCCGCACTGCCCGCGCAGGGAACAGTCGATTACTACCGCGAGGTGCAGGCTCATGATGGGCGCGCGGGCGAGTATTGCCGGCTCTTCATGGTGCCTGGCTGTCTTCATTGCGGCGGCGGTCCTGGCGCTGCCGACGTGGACTGGCTTTCAGTCATTACGGATTGGGTGGAACATGGCAAGACGCCGGAGAAGCTCATCGCCTCGAAAAAGGAGAAAGGTAAAGTCGTCATGACCCGGCCGCTCTTTCCCTATCCCGAGCATGCTGTCTTCAAGGGAACCGGCGATGCGAACAGCGCCGAAAGTTTCGAAATGAGACAGTGACGCAACAAAAACATTGAAACCTGACAGCAGATATCACTACAAATACTCTTAACATGAAAACCACCTTAAGCGCCTTCGTTGCATTTGGCGCCCTGGCCGGCGCGGCCCTGGCTGCTAACGAAACCTTCGATTTCAAGGACGCCAAGAACGGCAACAACGTGGTGTTCAAACTCGTTGCCCCGCGTGAAACCATCGAAGGCAGCGCCAACGGAATCACCGGCACCATCACGTTCGACCCCCAGAATCCAGCCGCCACGAAAGGCAAGATCCTGGTGGCCGCAAAGTCGCTCATGGTGCCCAACGGCATGATGAGGCAGCACCTGCACAGCAACAAGTGGTTGGATGTGGAAAAGTTTCCGGAGATTGCTTTCGAGGTCAAGGAGCTGAAAAACGTCAAAGCCGAGGGTGATAAAACAAGCGCCGAGGTCATCGGCATGTTCACGCTTAAGGGTGTCTCCAAGGAAATCACCGTGCCCGTGGCGCTCACCTACCTCAAAGACAAACTCAGCCAGCGCATACCGGGCAAGCAGGGCGATCTGCTGGTCGTGCGGACGAGCTTCACCATCCAACGCAGCGACTTCAACGTCAATGCGCACCAAAACGAAGACAAAGTGTCCGACAAGATCGAGTTGACCCTCGGCATCGCCGGTGCCGCAGCGAAGTGACTGCCTTCCTAAGCCCTCTTGACAGGAAGCCCAAAGTACACCCCTCCCTGCCGGCGATAAAGCTGCTGGCAGGCGGACAGCCGCTCTTCATCGGCCATCGGGGATGCCGTCAGTTGGCGCCCGAGAACACGCTACCGTCATTCCAACTCGCGCTGGAGGCAGGCGCGGACCTGGTCGAACTGGACTATCGCCAGAGCTCCGATGGCCGGCTGGTCGTCATCCATGACCAAGAGCTGGACCGCACGACCGACGCGAAACGTCGATGGGGAGCAAGGCATATTCAAGTGGCGTCCCGGCCGGCCTCAGAGATTCAGAGCCTGGACGCCGGCGCTTGGTTTCATAGGCAGTTTGCCGGGACCCGCGTGCCCTTATTGGAAGAGGCGCTGGACGCAATTCAACCGTTTGCCATTCCGCTGATCGAGCGCAAATCGGGCGACGTCGAAGTGTGCCTAAGACTGCTGCGACAGAAGCATCTGGTGAATAAGGTCGTGGTGCAATCGTTTGATTGGGCCTTCCTGCGCGAGTTTCATTGTCTCGAGCCCGCACAAGTTCTGGGCGCCCTGGGTCCGCCCACCATTCTGCCGGATGGCCGGAAGCCGAAAGGGCCTTTCAGACGGTTGGGCGCGAGATGGTTCGAAGGCCTGGATAAGACCGGGGCGAAGGTTGTCGTTTGGAACCGCCGGCTCTCCCGGCAGTCAGTGCATCTTGCCCACCGCCATGGCTTGAAGGTCTGGGTTTATACCGTGAACGACACAAAGCTGGCAAATCGCTTGTTGGCGATGGGCGTGGATGGGATCATTACGGACAATCCTGCGTTCCTGCGCAGACGGTTTATGCAGCTTTAGCCTTCAGCCTCCATCCGCTGCATAGTGTAACGGGCCGCTTCGACGATGATGCGTTCTCGAGTTTGGGTCGGCACCGGCGGCCAGCAACAATCGAATAAGTTCAACGAGATAGCCGGCAGCAGCCAGATGCAGCGCAGTATGTCCGACTTATATCCAGTCCCGCCGCCAACGCCAATCCTCCATGGTAAGGTACGGTAGGTTGCGGAAGCCTACGGAAGGCTATGGTAGGCTCCATTTCACGCCTCACGTTTCACGCAACACGCATCTCCTCGCAGGCTCTCAGGTGAATGTCTTAAGGTCACCGTGGCCGACACGGGCACCGCCCGTCCCATGAAGGGGGATTCGGAAAGCGCCTTGAAAGCCGGCTGTGATGGCTACTGATAACCCACACCCGCAAGATACCGGCCGGTCCATACACCCGCATGAATCACGTTGCCGGGCTGGTTGACGGTATGCGGCAACCGCGTCCCCGCCGGTGCGGCCGGGACGATGCTCACATAAAGGCCGTGAGCCAATGTTTGTCGAGCAGGTCCCGCTGAAGGTAAGCCGCCTTTTCATGCAGCGGGCTGGAATCAATCACTTCTGCAGAGCGGGCAGATACCGCCCCTACTGAAAGGAGCAGCACCACCCGCCCGCATAACCGGAGGAATTCTGTCTTCATAAGGGTTTATCAGAACCGTGGCAGACCCGCCAGGAAACTCAATCCTGCTCTGCGCTGCATTTCGCTTGCGAGGCGGTCGCCGAAGGGCAAGGATTTTCGTCTATGCGAGTCTTGGCTTGCGTTTGTCTGGCATGCCTGTTCGCCGGCGTCTGTCTGTCCGCCCAGGACCTGCCGCGGTTCCGCGCTCAGGTCATTAGCAAAGCCCTGAAGTTCGGCTATCAGCTCGTCGCGGTCGACCTGAACGGAGACGGGAAAAAAGATCTCATCGCCATCGACGAACGAGCCACGGTGGTCGCCTGGTTCGAAAATCCAACCTGGGAAAGGCATGTCCTCGCGACAAATGTTCCGCGGCCTCTGAATGCCGCTTGCTGGGACATCGACGGTGATGGGATCCCCGAGGTGGTCCTGGCGTACCGGTTCGAAACCCGCCCCGAAGACAGCGTCGGCAACGTCGTGCTGCTCACGCACGGCAAGGATGTCCGCCAGCCGTGGACAGCGCGGGAGCTGGATCGCGTGCCGACGGCACACCGTGTGCGTTGGATCGACCCGGAGGGGAATGGACAAAAACTGCTGCTGTTGGGGCCGATGGTTGGGCAGCGGTTCCCGCCCGTCGAGGGCGACCCCGTGCCAATCTATCTCTACCGGCCCGGCAAATGGGAACGAGAAACGATTTCCAGCGAGCCGCGTGGGGTCCTGCACGCGATCAATCCCGTGAGCTGGGACGGCAGCCCGCGGCAACAATTGCTGACGGCCAGCTACGCGGGGCTCCACCGCCTGGAGTTCGCCCGCGGTAAGTGGGTCGCGACGCGCATCGCCCAGGGAGATCCCCGGCCTTGGCCCCTGTGCGGCAGCAGCGAAGTGCGCCTGGGCCATCTCGGACCGCATCGCATTCTGGTCGCCATCGAGCCGTGGCACGGAAACCAGGTGGTCGTTTACGTGCCGGACGGCGAGCAGTGGAAACGTGTGGTGGTTGAAGACAAGATGGACAACGGCCACGCCTTGGCGGTAGGCGACCTGGACGGCGACGGCCGCGACGAAATCGTGTGCGGGTTCCGCGGCAAAGGCTGCCAGCTTTCGATCTATCAGGCGGTGGACGCTAAGGGCGAGCGCTGGCGCAAGACCGTGTTGGACGACGGTGGCATCGCCGCTGCCGATTGCGTAATCGAGGACTTCACCGGCGACGGCCGCCCCGACATCGTCTGCATCGGAGCCTCCACCGGCAACCTGAAACTGTACGTGAACCTGGGCAAGTAGTGTGCCGCGCGAATCCGCTCGCGACGAGCGTCAGAGGGTACAGGCCGTGATCATCGGGAGTTTCAACGCTTGCTTCTACCTCGTTGAGGCGGTGGTTTGCGGTGCGAGCGCTCGTTCCAACTTGTCGAGGCGTTGTTTGAGCTGCTCGATTTCCGCGCTCTGCTTCTGGACTTTGCGGTGTTGCTTGAGGAATTCGTTCAGGAGCATGGCGTTGACCGCTTCGTAGCGGACAGTGTAAATCTGGTTCTTGTCGTCGCGCGCCACCAGGTCGGGATCAACCTTGTCCACTTCCTCGGCGATCAGTCCGAATTGACGAATCCCATTGGGATCCAACTCGGGTTTGTATTGGAACGTCACGGGCCGGAGCGAGAGCAGGACATCGCTGGCGCCCTCCATGCTTTGGATGTCTTGCTTAAACCGCGCGGAGGAAGTCACCGTCCCAAGCTGGCCGTTGGTATTGATATACACCGGCACGCCGCTGGCCGCGGTTACGCCATAGATGCCGGCGATGAAGGCACTGGTCTGCGTGCCTTGGGTGCCCAGGTGAATGGTATTGTTTTCTCCGGCAACGCCCTGGCTGCCGATGTCTATGTTGAAACTGCCATTGATCACATTGAGCCCGGCAGAGTAGCCTAGTGCGATGTTATAATTGCCGTTGGTGAAGAACAGGAGCGCCTGATAGCCGTCGGCGAGGTTATAACTGCCCCCGATGTTGTGGTAAAGTGCCTCATAGCCACTCGCACTGTTGCCCAGGCCGCTGGTATTGGAGTTGAGCGCCTGGGCGCCGCTCGCGGTGTTGTAGTTGCCGCTGGTGTTCCAGTAAAGGGCCTGGGCGCCATCGGCGACGTTGTAAGTGCCGTTCGTGCTGAAGTAAAGCGCCTGATTGCCGTTGGCCGTGTTTAAGAAGCCGCCGGTGTTGGAGTATAGCGCCCCATTGCCGGTTGCAGTGTTGCCGTAGCCGCTTGTGTTATCGTGAAGCGCAAACGCGCCGTTGGCCGCGTTGTCGTGGCCGTTGGTGTTCGAGTAAAGGGCCTGATATCCGTTGGCGGTGTTGAAGTAGCCGCTCGTGTTGCCGTAAAGTGCTACAAAACCGTTGGCCGTGTTGTCGAAGCCGCTCGTGTTGTTGTAAAGCGCGCTCGCGCCGTTGGCGGCGTTGCCGTAACCGTTGGTGTTGTAGAAGAGTGCCCCAAAACCATTGGCGGTGTTGCCGCTGCCGCTGGTGTTGAAGAAAAGGGCCTGGGCGCCATTGGCCGTGTTCTGGGCACCGTTCGTGTTGGAGTACAGCGCCTGGTAACCAATGGCCGTATTCACGTTGCCGCTGGTGTTGGAGTACAGCGCCTGACTGCCAAAGGCCGCATTGGCGCTGCCGCCCGTATCGTTGTGAAGCGCATCAGAACCCACCGCCGTATCAACATTTCCGCTCAACGTAAGATTGCCAGCGCCTGCGCCGCCGAAGAAGTTTCCCGCCCCATAAGTGTGCAGCAGGGTGCTGCCGCCGGAATAGATGATTCCGGCCGTGGCAGTAGTGGCGGGCAAATTCAAGTTCGCGTTAAGACTGATCGTGCCGGCTGAGAAGTTCCCTCCGCTATCGCGCTTGACGATTGTGCTCGGGGTGTTGGCGCTGGTGCCGGTATCGCCCAGCGTTACCGCGCCGCCAACCGTGTTGGCTGTGATGTCCGCGTTGCCGGCGACCGAAAGGACGCCGGCATTGTTCAAACCGATGGAACCACCCAGAGCGGCCGTGCCGCCGCCGCTCAGGCCGGCGCCAGCGTTGACGGTAACGGAACTGTTCGCCAGTTGGCCGTTGCTGACCGTGCCGGTGAGGCGGCCGGCGGGCAGCGTGCCGCTTAAATTGCTGGCGGTGTTGGCGAAGATGGCATAGGCCGAGGGGGTCAGCGCCTGCAATGGGAAGAGCGTCGTGTAACCGGCGGCGCCGTTGGTGCGCACGTCCGCCTCCAGCCAGTAATTGGAGCCGGTGAACTGGTTGCCGAAGTCCATCGTGACGGTGAACAGGCCGCCGCTCACGGGTACACCGTTGCTGAGGAACGCGCTGCCGACATAGGTGTTGCCCAGTGGATCAGCGGCCAGCCGGAAGCGGAAGTCGTAGGCGCCAGTGGCGGGACTACTGCCATCATTGAGGCGGCCCTGGTAGGTAAAGGCCGTACCCTGGGCCGCCAGGTCCGGCATGCCGGCGAACAACGACAACATAGATACTAGCGTGAGAAGTGATTCTTTCATGGAGTGGTTCTTTCGGTGTGATCGCCTTTCGGCACAGGCAGCCGATGTGAGCATGGGGTCTCTGCTCTGGGTCATCGCAAGAACACCCTAGCACGCCAGTCGTGCGGTTCAAGCCACGAATGACGAAGGACGACTTGGCCCATTGCGCCGCGCCCTTATTGCGTCCCATTGCTTACCGAACGGAAATGGCTATGAACCAACGAAAGCTTGGAAATCACGGGTTGAACATTTCGGAGAAATTTAAAAAGCCTGAAGACCTCGAACCGGGCGATTGGCGCCGCAACTCGCTCAGGCTTCAAGGAGAAAACTTCCAGCGCAACCTGAAGTTTGCCGAGCGCGCCGAAGGGCTGGCACGGCGGAAGAAGCGCAACCCGGCTCAGTTGGCTTTGGCCTGGGTGCTGGCACAGGGGGAGAATATCGTGCCGATTCCCGGCACGAAACGGCGCCGGTATCTGCAAGAAAACGTAGCGGCGTTGCAGCTCGAAATGACACTTGCGGACCTCGAGGAGATCTCCACTGCGCTGCCTGCCAGCCTCGCCGCCGGCCCACGCTATCCGGAGCAGGCGATGCAGGCGATGCAGGCGGTAAATCGTTGAGGAACACCGAGCGCCAAAGCGCACCCGCGGAACTGGCCGCACCGGAATCCGACGAAGGCGGGAGTTTCAATGAATCGGCCGGGGCAAAAAGCCGTTTCTTATCAGTTCCAGTCAGCGAGAATCTTTACGGCCTGCTTCACCTCCGCATCCGACCCGGTAAAATTGAATCTCAATTTTCCGGCTCGCCGAGTGACCTCAACCTTAATGGATGCCAGGCCCCTCCTCTTCATTCGTAAGCTGAGTTGTTTGTGAGCTTCTTTGATCCCGTGGTGCTGGAGGCTAGTCATGCCTTAATATCAACGCGTGACCGACACAAATCAATAACAAAGGCGCTGGCCTAAGCAGCCAGTACGGACTCGACGGCCCTCAACCGGAGAATCTTGTCAGCAACCGAGGCGAGGTCGGGCAGAACGTAATCATGGTGTCCCGTGCCAAGCCACGGCGATTTGAGCAATACAGAGTTGCATCCCGCCATCCGGGCCGCTTCCGCGTCCTGCCACTTGTCGCTAACGACGAAACTGCGGCTCAGGCTCAGGTGCCATTTATAGGCAGCCTCAACCAGCAGTCCCGCCTTGGGCCTGCGGCACCCGCATTCATCCATTTCGTCATGCGGGCAGACCAAAATGTCGTCCAGCGCGAAGGTCGTGCGCAGCAGGTCGTGCATCCGGTCCAGCTCCCGCCGCGATTGATAGCCTCGCGACAGACCCGGCTGGTTGGTGGTCACAATCAGCATCAGCCCCGCGGCCTTCAATTCGTTCAGCAAAGGTGCCACCTCGATATTGACGTGGAACTCATCCAGCGTCAAAGGACTCACCGGACGCTTGCCGACAACGCGGGCGCGATTCAGGATGCCGTCCCGCTCGATAAACACGGCTGACTTCACAGTCTTGGAAAGAGCACAAACCCTGCCGTTTTCAGCGTGGGCCAAAAAACGCAGCCCAACAGGGCTCATGCCGATGCCAAAAGCGAGAGGAAGCGGCCTGGGATCGGTCCCCTGCGAGGGATGGTGCAGCCATTGTGCCTTGTTTTTTGGCAACTATCGTCTGTGCAATGACAGGCTGGACGGACAGGCTGGACGGTGTTGCCTTTGGTGCGCGTCCGGCGCAAACTGAGGACGCGAATCATTTTATGCCCAAACTTTTTCTCACCAATGCCAAAGGCAAACGGTTTTCAGCGAATCTCGTGTCTGCGTCGAACAGCCAGCGACCCAACGAAATCCAGATGCGCCAGCTTGACCAAATAAACCGGATACTGTCGCCCGAGATTCTTTCGGAAATGTCAACCCGCAGGTTGATTATACCTGCGCACGAAATCGCGCTCCTCCTCAGCCGCCTAAAAGGCGCCGCTGACCTGGACATCAGCATCGGCGACTGAAAAGGTGGCACGTTTCAACCGGACGAGGACGTGCCTGGAAGGCGTTCCACACCTTACCCTCAGCACTTCGTGTTTTTTGTCCTTTATCCTTTATCCTTCCAGTGCTCAGCCTTGCCTCTCCCCCCGCTACCAGCGTCGAACCTGATAAAACCGCTGGGCATTAGTTGCGGTTGGATCAGCCAACAGCATCGTGCCGCCATTGCCCGGAATGAGCGGCAGGAACGTCCAATTGCTGTCTGAGAGCGAATTCTTGTATTCGAGCAGATACACCCGTCCGCTCCGCGTCGGCAAAGCGAGGCTGAAACCGTTGGCGTCCAGGTTTGGATTGGTCGCAAGCGCTTGAGCTGCCGGCGGGCCGTTCCCGATCAGTGCCATGCTTTGATACAGGCCGGCAGCGATGGCGATGACATTGGTGAGCCCCGGAGGCACATTGGTCTGCCCGTTGGCATTAAAACCCCAGGCGGCAACGGTGCCATCGGCCTTCAAGGCCAGACTATGATACGTCCCTGCTGCTATCGCGACGACATTGCTCAAACCACCGGGGATGTGGGCCTGGCCATAGGAATTCAAGCCCCACCCGGCCAGCGTGCCGTCTCCCTTCAACGCCAGGCTGTGATAGCCGCCGGCCGCGATGGCCACGACGTTGCTTTGACCCAACGGCACGGTCGCCTGCCCGTAAGCGTTGTTTCCCCAGGCCATCAGCGTTCCGTCCGGTTTGAGCGCGAGGCTGTGCCCGCCGCCTTGCGCCACTGCCACCACATTGCTCAACCCGGCAGGCGAACCTGCCACAGCAGGGTTTAGTGACACCGTGCCGTTGGCTTTCAGCGCTAGATAACTGCCCCCGGCCGCAGAAATCGCGACCACGTTTGATAATCCCGCGATGATGCCTGACCCATACAATGGCCATTCGATGACATTGCCGTTGGGCCTTAGTCCGAAGCCTGGACTCGCACCGGCGATGGCTATCAGGTTCGTTGCTCCCTGCGAGTAAAAGCCAATGCCAGTGCCCGGCCACATGACGACCGTGCCATCGCTCTTCAACGCCTCGCAGTCGGGTAGTTCGGACCCGCCGCCGGAAATCGCAATGATATTGGTCAGGCTGGTGGGGAGATTGGTTTCGCCATCGGAGGCCGAGCCCCAAACAGCAACTTGTGAAAGCGCGAGTACAGCGGTGCTGCTGACACGGTTGGTGTAGGGGTTGGTCACCACCACGTCGTAAGGCCCAAACTGCCAGGCCTGCACATTGGTTAACGTCAGCAAACTCGCGTTCGCGCCGGGAATATTTGTGCCGTAGAACTGCCATTGATAGCCCAACGGCGGCGCGCCGATGGCCGAAACCTTCAATTGCGCCGCGCTGCCAACCCACGCGCCCCGGCTCTGTGGTTGGTTGGCGATTGCCAGCGGAATAATCGTCAGCGTGACATTCGAACTGGTCACAGTGGCGTAGGCGTCGCTGGCGGTCACGTTGTAGGTCCCTGCCCAGCTCACCGGCGGATTGATTATGTCCAACGCGCCCCCCGGATTGGGGCCTGCAAACGGGTTGCCGTTCTGTGTCCATTGATAGGTCACCGGGGACAAACCTCCCACCTTAAAGGAAAATATCACCAGCGTCCCGGCTCCCGAAGTGATCGTATTGGGAGATATCGAAACGATGATCCAGGGAACTACGGTCAGCATCGCACTGGACGAAACCGCGCTTCCAAACGAGTTGCTGGCAATGACGCTATAAGGACCGGACTGGCTCGCCAGCGAGTTCGTCAACGTAAGGGTGCTGTTGGTGGCCCCGGCCACGTTCGTGCCGTAGTACTGCCATTGATAACTGAACGGCCCCTGGCCGACGACCGTCGAACTGAACGTCACGGTCGCCCCGCCGTTGGTCATGAGGTTTTGCGGCTGAATCCCAACCAGCGCCGGGACCACGTTCAACGTCGCGTTCGAGCTGACGGCCAGGCCCAAGGTATTAGTGACCACCACGTCAAACGAACGCCCCGCCTGATTGAGCTGAGCGTTGGTCACCACCAACGTGGAGTTCGTCGCGCCCGGGATGTTCGTGTCGCTGCATTGCCATTGGTAACTCAACGGCCATGAACCGATGGCCGTCGCGGTAAAAGTCGCATTTGAAGCGGCGGGGACCACCTGGTCGGTCGGTTGTTGGACAATCGTCGGCGCCGACGTGGTAACGGTCAGCAAAGCGCTCGACGTAACCGCGCCATACACGTTGGTTACCAACAGCGAATAAGTGCCAGCGTCCATCATTTGCACGTTAGTCAGGCTTAAGGAGCTTCCATTCGCTCCAGGGAGGTTGGTTCCGTTGAACTGCCACTGCAGGGAAACCGGGACGGGTCCAGGAACGACAGCGGCGTTAAAGGCAGCAGGCATACCGGTATAGACGGCTTGATTGGTCGGCCAGGCAGACAGGGAAGGCGTTCCGTTGTTCAGAACCAGGTTGGAGCCGCCGCCGGATGCAATGGCGGTCACATTTGTCAGCCCGAACGGATTGATGCCATCAGCGGAAGTGCTGTCTCCCCAAACCACCACCGTTCCGTCGGCTTTAAGTGCAAGACTAACAGTTGAGCCGGCGGCGATCGCCACTACGTTGCTCAAACCGGCGGGCACATTCGTTTGACCGGAGCCGTTATCGCCCCAGGCAACGACGGTGCCGCCGCCCTTCAGCGCCAGATAATGCGCCCCGCCCACGGCGATCTGCACCAAATTGGTCAGCCCCGACGGCATCGGCGGAATATAGCCTCCCCATTCGACGACCGTTCCGTCGGCTTTGAGTCCCATGGCATAACCGGTGTTCACAGGGTTCGCCGCAATGGCGACGATGCTGCCGGCAGAGCCTGCCTCAGACAATTGGCTGTTCCCATTGTCGCCCCAGCCCGTGACGGTTCCATCGCGCTTCAACGCCAGCGAGAAAAAGTTGCCGGCCGCAATGGCAACGACATTGCTCAATCCGGTGGGAACATTCGCTTCGCCGTAACCGTTGTAACCCCAGGCCACCACGGTGCCATCACTCTTCAGCGCCAGGCTGTGATTATCGCCACCGGCGAGCGCGACGACATTGCTCAAACCCGCGGGCACGCTCGTGGCTCCCAGATAGGATTCACCCCAGGCTTCCACGGTGCCATCAATTCTGAGCGCAAGGACATGGATGTAACCGGCTGCGATCGACACAATATTTGTAGCGTCCCCCGGCACGTCGGTTTGGCCCACATCATCCCTCCCCCACCCATAAACAACACTGCCCGCACTGCTCACGGGAGTCCGCAGAACCGTCAAACTGGCCACCGAGCTGGTCGCCGACCCGTAAGCATTGGTCGCGAGCATCTGATACGAGCCCTGGTCGTTGGTTTGCAAATGCGCGAGCCTCAACCCGGGTGTGAGCGAACCGTTGATCCTTCCATTATCCGACATCGGCACGCCGTTGAAATACCACTGATAGCTCAGCGGCGCGCCGCCGGCCGCCGCCGCGGTCATCGAGGCCGCCCCATTCAACGGCTCGAATAGATTCGACGGCTGCTTCGTAATGACGGGCGGAGCCAGCACGTTCAAATTGGCGGGCACGCTGGCAGCCATGCCATTGATGTTGGTCACGATCACCTGGTAGCTACCGTTGTCCGTCGCCTGGCAATTCTGAACGGTTAATGTCGGTGTCGTGGAACCGGATATTCGCCCGCCGTCGATGAGATTCGCCCCGTTAAACAGCCATTGATAGCTCAGTGGGCCTGGGCCCGTGACCGTCACGATAAAAGTGGCGTTGCTGCCGGGCTGCACCGTCAGGTTGGTGGGCTGCCCCACGATAATCGGAGGGATCAAAACCGTAAGCGTCGCCAACTGACTGGTCCCCGCGCCGTAATTGTTCGTCACCACGAGCTGGTATGAGCCGGCGTCGTTGGTTCCAACGGTGGAGATGCTCAGACTCGGCGCAGCCGAACCGGTGATGCGCCCGCCGTCGCTTAGCGGCGCGCCGTTGAAATACCATTGATAACTCAAGGACGCGGTGCCGGCAGCCGTTGCCGCGAATGTAACATTGTTCGACAGCAGCACCGACTGGCTGACTGGCTGCGTTACGATGTTTGCAGGCACCAGGACCGTTAGCGTCGCCACCGCGCTGGTCACCGCCCCGAAATTGTTCATTACGATGACCTGGTAATTGCCGGCGTCCGTACCCTGTGCGCCTGAGATATTGAGGACGGAGTTGGTGGACCCGCTGATGCTGCCGCCGTCCACCAGGGTCGTCCCGTTCAACAACCACTGATAGGCCACCGTCACCAGGCTGGTGACGGTCACGGAAAACTGGGCCGTCGTCCCAACCAAAACGGTGAGATTAGTCGGCTGGCTCAGGATGCCCGGCGGCGGATAAAGCACGGACAGGACGGCATTGGTGCTGAACACCGTGACCGTCGCGTTGGAGACCATTATGCTGTAACCGCCGTCATCGGCCAATTGCACATTGGTCAGGGTGAGGGTCGAGTTGGTGGCCCCGCTAATCGCGGCCCCGTTCAAAAGCCACTGGTAAATGAACGGCAGCGGACCGGTCGCTGCGGCGCTAAAGACAACCGTCTGACCGAAGTTGACCGACTGACTCTGCGGTTGAACCGTAAAATAGGTCGGCCATTGCAATTCATACGCACCCGCGTCCACCACGAGACCCACCGTGCGGGGATTGCCGTCAAGGTCGGTCGCGCCAACCGCGTAAGCGTTGTTCCCCGCATTGATACAGGGCGAGTTCGTCTGCAAATGGTAATCGCCGCCATTGAAATCCACCAGGAGCGGGTCGCTTGTGAAGTTACCGCTTCCGCTCGCCAACGGTGTCGTGCAACAGTTGCTCAAGGTCCCGCCGCCGTAGTTGTAGCTGCTGTCATGAGTGTATGGCCCCTCGGAGTTGAAATAGACGATGCAGTTGTTTAACGCCGTGCCGTAGGCGCCGCCGCCACTGAAGTCGCGTCCGGAACTGTTCTCGTCGGCCACCACGGCGTTCCCAACGATAGTGCAGTTGTTCGCAGTGCCGCCCCAGACGCCGCCTCCCAGGGACGCCGCATAGAAATCCACGTAGTGGTTGTGGGCCAAGTTCGCGGCGACCAGGCAATTGTTCAGAGTCGAGGAAATCGCTCCCCCGCCCCAGGAGGCCGAGTTGTTGCGAAGGAAGCAGTTGTTCAGCGTCGAGGAACTCGCGCCGCCACCGGAGGTCGCGAGGTTGCCCGAAAGCAAGCAGTTGTTCAGCGTGCAGATGTTTGCCCCTCCTCCTTGCCAGCCGGACGCGTTGTTGTTCTGGATCACGCATTGGGTCAAGGTGCTGCCGCCGGCGCCGCTGCCGGTGTTCCCGCTCACAACACAATTGCTCAGCGTGCAATACCCCACTCCGATGGCACTGTTGCTAATCACTGTGCAGTTGTTCAGCACACTGTAGTAAGCGCCTCCACCGCTGTTGCCAACGATGAAGCAACTATCCAGCCTTCCCCCATTGGCACCGCCGCCGTTCCCTGCGCTCCCATTGGTCAACGTGAACCCGATGAGCGCCGCCCCATTGCTCAGGCTGGCGCAACGCAGCACGTTGCTGCCATTAATCAGTGTCACGCTCGGGCCATTGACGCTCTGCACCGTCGCCGCATTGGTCACCACCACGCAATTAGTCGTGCCGTCACTGCTCGCCCTGCCGGCCGAACTGTAAACCCCGTTCGTCACCAGGATGAAGTCACCATCCTTCGAAGTATCGACGGCATCCTGAATGTTGGTTGCGGCAATGCTCCAATCCGTATATGGGGCAGCGGGACTCGACGAACTCGAACTCACGAAGCGGACCACGCCGGGCGCCCCGGGCGAGGTGCCCAGGACCGCGGCCACGCTCGTCACCCCGCCGTAATTGTTTGTCACCACCACCTGATAAAAGCCGAAGTCGGCCAACTGCACATTGGCAATGTTCAAGGACGCCGTCATCGCGCCGCTTATCCGCCCGCCATTGGTAACCGCCGCCCCATCGAAATACCACTGGTACCTCAAAGGGCTCGTTCCACCCGCGACCACGGTCAGACTCGCATTGCTGGAGAGCATCGCGACCTGATTCGAAGGCTGAAAGATAATGAAAGGTGGAAGCAGCACAGTCAGCACGGCGTTCGAGCTGGCAACGCTGCCGTGGCTGTTGCTCACCACAACCTGATAATTTCCCGCGTCGCCGGCTACGACATTGCTGAGCGTCAGAGTCGAGTTGGTGGTGCCGCTGAGGTGGGTGTTGTTAGTCAGGTGTGCCCCATTGAGCGACCATTGGTAGAACAATGGAGTTTGGCCGCCCGCCACGACGGTAAACCCGGCATTCGCTCCTGCGAGTACGCTTTGGCTTTGCGGTTGCGTCGTGATGCTCGGCCCGGAGGCGGCGTCGATCTCGCACGGGGAAAGGAATCCCAAGGCTGCGATAACTAAGTGAACGGGAGACAGGAACCGCAGCCCCAGGCCTTCAGTCCGAATTGAGATAAAACGATGCTGAAACCGCCAATGATTCACTAACGCTCCCATTCTCCTCGCGCCCCACCGAACGCCCGCACCAGCCCTCTCCCCTGTCCCAGCTTTCTCGCTCCAACGCTGCAAGTGCCGGACGCCGCTCGCCGATCGAGTTCGTTCCGATCCAGACCGGGGACCGGGACCAAAGCCGTGCCCGGGAAAAGCAATTCGGGGGTTGGGGCGAACTTATCAGGACGCAGTTCCATGTACGTTTGCTCGTCGGATTAGCCCTTCATATCACGAAGCTTAGCTCTGCTCAAGCCAAAAGTTGACCTGGTTGAGCCGGTTGGTGCATCTCATCTTCTGAGCACTACTTTTTGAGAATTCCCCTTCCGACGAACCGTCCTGGGTAGGACGCGTTGTCCTCAACGCGCCGCGCCTGACGCAGAGCCTTCCACAATGCCCGAGCGCAGCGAGCCAAAACCAAGAGTCCTGAAAGGACGAGATGTACCAGCCTGGGGCAACTCCGCGAAGCGGGAGCCGCGCCAGGTACACCGCCCCCAAATATCATCTCCCTCTCCTCCTCGGGACTTGCCATTACCCACATCTTTCTGAGCCTGGCATGAGTTTCCCTTCTTGGCCGCCCAAATCCGCAGGAAAATGCCCGGAATTCGCTACCATTCCCGCGCCGCGGGGCGGCAGCTTGATGGTAGCCAACACCTGCATGCATCGCGTAGCGATGCAACGATGGTACCCGTGGACTTCAGTCCACGGGGGAGGTGTCCGCACGCTCCAGCGTCGCGTCGCGACGCCTGAGCGAACCAGCAAATCTTTGAAGATGAATAGTTTATGTCATCAACAAAGCTTAAAAGTCCCTGTAAGACTTGTGGGTAATGACAAGTCCTCGGGAGGAGAGGGTTGGGGAGAGAAGGCCAATCTGGAACGACCCGCTCAGAAAATGAGATGCTCCCTGAGCCAGTCGCGCCGCCGGTAAACCACGCCAGCAGCATCTTCGCGATCTGCCCCTCTTCGGCCCCTGCCATTCTAATCCGGCTGGTGGTCGTGCCGGTTCCGGGAAGCAGTGCCTCGTGCTTGCGGTTGGTCTTCTGCGGCCCCCCTTCCTCCACCACTCCACCACTCCATCGTTCCCCGTTCCGCCCTCCCCTCAACCACCTCACCACAACAGGTTGGTAACGCTCTGCGCAGTGTGGAATTCCACGTGCCCATCCACCAGCATCACGTTGCCCGCGGACCTGGTCCTGTGCCAGCCGGTCGGGTTGGTTGGAAACAACAGCACGTTATCGGCGAAAAGCACCTCTCGGGAGGGGAACAATACCGTCGTGGATTTCAGTCCATCCAGCCCGCCCGTGCCCACCACATACCCGACCGCATTGAACATATACGAGTTGCCTACCCATTCAAACAACTTGTGACCCTGCGTGTCGGCTCGCCCCTGGTCCCGCGGACAAGTCACAACGGCTTCCGTCAGGCCATAATGGTTTAGCGGACGGTCGATGCGGTTAAAGATGCCGCCCTGGCCGGTGTAGAGGTTGTTGTTCGTGCGTCCAGCCCAAACAAACCATTCCATCCCGTCCACACTGACATTCGTTGAGGCCCAAAAGAAGAGGTCGTTAAAATCAGGCAAATATAGATTCATCGCCACGTTGCACTGGCGGAGCTGGGAAAGACACTTGGTGTTTTGCGCGCGCAGCTTGGCGGTAGCCAGCGCCGGCAGCAACAGTGCCGCCAATATCGCAATAATGGCGATCACCACAAGGAGTTCGATTAGGGTAAACGCCGCCTGTCCACACCGAACAGCAGTCGTGTCATCTCCCGCTTCGAGCGAAACGTTGGCCATAGCAGTTTGACGACGGAACCTGCACTCCATTCAAATTGCGGCGCCGCTTTCCGTCGATCTGCTGGCAGGGGCGGGGCTCCTCACTTTGTCGCGCCTCAATAGATCGTCATAGGTGAAGGGCTTGAAACGGCCGGTTTCCATCCGATTATGCCGGGAGCGAGCGGCGCCGGGTAGGGCCTGTTACTTCCCTTTCGTAAGGTTGCTTACGACTGTGGAAATTAGGCCGAACAAATCCTTCTGTGAAACTTCGTCGGCTTTGTTCGCCAAGATCGGCAGGCCGAAAAACTTCTCCGCTAAGTTGCCTTTGATCTTGTTTCGCTGATCTTCTGGCAGCAACACGAGATACGCGTCGATGGAGGCCAATTCCAGGTGAACCTTGCGATTCAAACGCTCGCGTTCCCGATGCTTGGAAGATTCGTTGCCCGCGTACGCTGCTGGAATGGCAAGAACTATGACCGTGCCGAGGCGGAAAGCGAAAACCCTCCAATCGGTTTCATGTCCGATGCTGAAGTAAAACGCGTAACCAGCAACCACAATCATGGCTGCCATCAAGCCCAACGCAATCCAGCGCCACAGGTTCGCAGCGCCAGCTTCGTTGTCAGCCGTGGCCTTGAAATTCCCAGCAAAGGAAGTCGATCCAATCGCACCAAAGATCTTGTTTACTTCCTCCTCCCGCTTTCGCAAAAACTCGATGTGAGAGGTGCTTGCTTCTTGGGTTGTGCCAAGAAATGCTTTGTATTGTTCCTGACGGCGAGTTGCTGCCTCGCTGGCCTGAGCGTCGAAGGATTTGGTCTGCCTAGCAAACTCGTCAGAGTTCTTCTTGATTGCGTCGGCAAAATCTTTTGTTCGCTTTTCCTGTGCTTCCGAAAACTGTTTCTGGTACTCGGCTATCGATTGGTCGAGCCGCCCCTTCTGCTGCTGGATGACTTGATTGTTCTCCTCGAGCCGCATCTTGGTCTCAGTTGCCGCCTTGGACAATGAGTCCAAATGTGCTTTGATCTCGTTGCTCCGCGCTTTAACTCGCTCGAGTTCTTCGACGATCTTTTGCTGAAAGACCGCGTTGGCCTCGGCGATGGCCTTGAACTCTTCCGTCGTTGCCCCAGCATCAAGAGGTCGGAGTACACCGAGCAGATGGTCCACCGCGCTATTCGCGTTCTGTAGGTGAGCAACGTTGGCGTTTTGAGCGAAGTTTTTGAGATTGTTGTGGGCCTCATTCAGCCAGGTAGGGAAATTGGCCCACGTGTTGACGTTGAACAATTCCGGGTCAACCGTCGAGACACGAGCGGCCAGAATCTTAAAAATCTTTAACAGGCGTGAATACTCGGCCAAACCCTGTGGGGAAAGTCCTTCAACCTTTGCTGCTTGTAGTGCCACGAGGCACTTCTCGACCAGTTGGTCGAGGTGCTGGGCTTCAAAGTTGGTTGTCCAAGTAGACATAATAGTTTCCTTTCGGTCTTGGTTTGCGTTCCTCGCTGCGAGGGGTCTGAGTCGCCAATTTTTGGGCGGAGGTTTGCTGCAACATGAACTGGGGAGCTTTCTCTTCGGGTGTCATGAACGGAGGCGGCAGCCGAGCTTGACAGTGGCGATGTGTTTTTCCATTGGCGCTTTCCGGCGCATAATTCCGGTCCGCAGGCAAACGTGCGAACCTGAGAGCTGATGGTAAACTAAATTGTCAAAGGAGCAACGAAAAAGAAGCCGAGCGCGCGGTGTGTGGAGAGAGGGACTGATGGGACGGAAGGGACACAAGGGACGGAAAGGACAAACCGTGCCGATGTTAGAACGGGGGGCGGTCGGGGCCTATTGCAGGTCACCGTGTGCGCGCGGCGGTGGAACGGCGCCCAAGAGTATCCAATGGCCGACAAGGCCAACAGAAGATAGAAAATGGGCATTTGGAATCTGGCGTGGGGCCTCGAACGGAGGTTTTGGTATTGCGATTTGGCGGGGAGTCGGGGAAACCGCTGAAGCGGTTCTGTTGGTACGGCGCGGAGCAGCCACCCACGTGAACGTGGGTGTTAATGAGATTAGGGAAGAGTGCTCATCAGATGTTCACTTCGATGGTGACCCCGGTGTCGCAACCGAACAAGTCATCGACTTTGACAGATGGTGTGTTTGCCTTTGGTTTCGCAGGTTGCCCCATTAAGGCAATCGCGACTTGGCAGGGGGCGAGTCAGTACGGGCAGGATCAGAGCGCTTTGGATTGGTTCGAGTCGGTGAACCTGGACATGTGTTGGCTGAAGGACGACGCGTTGGAAGAGTCCGCCAACCTGCCCGCTCCCGAGGTGATCGCCGCCGAGATTCCTCAGGACCTGCAGGGCACACTGGAACAGTTAACAACGACTGCGCTCGATCTAAAGAAACAGATGGCAGGTTAGAGCATGAAATCTGCGCCCATACTCCCTGCCCAATTGGATTGGCCCTCCGCCGTTGGAAGCTTCATCCTCAACTTTGGCACGCTCGATCACCTGCTGTTTGTGTTCCTTCAGGATCACCTTCCACCAGACGAATTCGCCACCGGAAAGCAGTGGCACTTCAAGGACCGCCTTTCCCGAATCGCGCAATATTTGAAGGAGGCAGGATATCCGGCGGCGAAGCAGACAGCGTATGCCACGCTGCTCACTTTTATCGAACCGATCCGGGCGTTGCGAAATCACATAGCACACGGCCACTTGTATCTTCGTATTGACCCGAAAACCCAAACGCCAGCGCTAACCCTTTTCCAGGCCAAGGATTTGGACAAAAGTTTGACTCCGGATTCGAACCACGTGGCATTTGATGAGCTGCTGACCGCGTCAGAAACGCTCACCCGACTGAATGAACAGCTTCAGCAGCTTTGTGGCCTCAACGTCGCGGCGTGCTTCAGCGGCATTGAGGAAGCCAAACCGCGAAAATCATGAACGCATGATGTGTTGACCTTGGCAACGCCGCATCTTCGTGAATGAGTTCACACCCGCTTTTTCAGTCCGGTTTCACCTCTCTACCCCTCTGGATCCCTACGTCTCACGCCAACTCCAGCTTCGATTCCGCCCGCGTGGCTTCGTCGTGAACGGCGAGCACGATTTGAACGTCAGGATGCACTTCACCGTGGCCCAGTCTTCGGATGGTTTCGCAAGTCGCCCAACCGTTGGATTTTGCCGCGTAAGCCGCTTCCCATTTCTTGAATCGTGCCTCCGCCTTCTCATTCAACCAGGGCCAGCGCTCCGCCTTTCTTAAAACGCCGCACCGCCACGGTTTGGGAGTTAGCCGGGCTCTGAAACATTTTTGAGTCAGACAAAGCTGCCGGTACAGCGGGTCGGCCCCCAAAGCATCGAACACACCGTCCGTAGCCGCCACCTCCGGCTCGAACAATGCATGGGTCGCAAGGAGCCGCAGGCCGGCGCGCGTCCGGTAAATTCGCCAGCCCCACTCCGGATGGTTCCTGCTCCATGCCTCGGCCCTGGCCACAGCCGCGTCCTGCGGATTGCCGGGCGGCGTCAGGTCCGGCTTCCCGAACAGCCGGCTAAACAATCCGCCGCTCCGCTTTGGTTCAGGCAGGTCCACATCAATGAACATGACCCGCGCGGCGTTCAGCACCAGGCATCCATACGAGTTCCGCGTCACCACGGCCACCAGCTCCCCGGCCGGGTTCCTCAACTCGCGCAGGACCTGTTCGCGAAATGGCCGATCCGGGTAATAACCATGACGCTGCCCGGGCAGGTCCCCGTGTTTGAAACGCTCCGCCAGTTGCGCCGCCGCCTGGTCTGCGAGCGCTTGCGCCTCCCCTAAACTGCTCGAGGACCAGCGCCAGGAGGAAAAGTCTCCACTCACTCCCCGAGCCCAAAACGGTGGAAAATTCATACGACGAAACTGGCAAGAAATCGGCCGAGGCTCAAGGGTTTCTGAAAAGCATGAAGAATGGCGATGAACTGACCGGCCTTATCGAGATTCTCCAAGAGCTCGTCTTCTCGCAGGTGTCTGCACTGAACCGTGTGCCGCTGGCCGGAGCTTTGCTGAACACAATGATCGCTTACCCGACTCGCAAAACTCGCTACGAGCTCGTCGTCTTAATCCGGCAAACCACCCTGCCTGTCGCGGCAGGCCGTGCCTAGTGATTGGGCCTCCTCCCCTCCGTTCCCTTCGTTTTCTCCTGTTCCGCCTTTATTCAAATCGGCGAGCCTTCGGCCCCTTGCCAGATTGCCGCGCTGATGCGATAGATAAGTTGTATTTACCCCCATTGCTGGTCCGTGCGCGGCCTCCGCTCAAGGGCTGCTTTCGCACAGGCGCAAGGGGCAGGACTGCTACGCGTATGGATGACGTCGTGACGAATGTCGTGGCACGCTTCGAGGCGGAACGGCAAACGCGGGTCGGTTGCTGCCGGAGGAACCGGCTGCCGACGCGGCTCGCGCGACTCGGCGGAGCACCATGGCATCGAACCCTGAATCTGCGCTGCCCCACTGGCACATTCTCTTACCCAAATCCGCATTGATGAGTGAAGCCACACTGTGCGAGAAAAAAACAAACCAAAGAAAGGAAAACAAATGCAAAACAAAGTGACTCAAAAAACGGATCACAAGGGACTCGCGAAGTCAGGACCGAAGGTGGGCTTGGCGTTGATAGCGTCGTGCCTGGCGTTCGGGCCAACGCTGCGAGCCGATATGGTTACCGATTGGAACGCCAATACGGAGCAAGCCCTCCTCACCGCCAACCAGGGACCTCCGGTGCGAGCGCGCTCTTTGGCCATTGTCCACGCGGCCATTTACGACGCCGTCAATGGAATTCAGCACCAATATACACCCTACTTCGTCACCGAACGGGGACCTCGAGGAGCTTCAGCCGAAGCGGCTGCCGCTCAGGCGGCCTACACCGCCCTGGTGAGCCTCTATCCCGCGCAAAACGCGACGCTCGATGTGCAACTGGCCAACTCGCTGGCGACGATTCCGAGCCACCGAGGGCATGGTCACCGGATCGATCTCGGGCGGGCCTGGGGCGAAGAAGTCGCCAACCAAATCCTCGCCTGGCGCAGCACAGACGGTTCCGCGACACCTCTGCCGGGCTACTTCGGGGGCGGCGCTCCGGGTGTCTGGCGCTCGCCGCCCGCCGGCACGAACGCCGACGGCACGTTGCCGGCGCTTTTCCCGCAATACGCGATGCTGGTCCCCTTCGCCATGACCAGTCACGCTCAGTTCCGGCCTGGTCCGCCTCCCGCCTTGACCAGCGCGCTTTACGCCGCCGATGTCAACGAGGTCAAAGCCATCGGCCGCTTCAACAGCGCCATTCGCACTTCCGATCAAACGCAACTGGCGCTGCTCTGGCAGGCCGTGGGGCCTGTGGAGGAGAATCACATCGTTCGTCCAGTGATCGAGACCTATGCCCGGCATTCGAGGCTCGTGGACACGGCGAGAATCTTCGCTCTCATCAATATCGTTGGCGCGGATGCTCTCATCGCAGGGTTCGACTCCAAGTACACCTACAACTTGTGGAGGCCGTACCACGCCATCCGGCTGGCGGACACCGATGGCAACCCGGATACCGTAACCGATCCGACGTGGGACTCGCTCTTCACGGCGCCGCGGTTTCAAGAATACATGTCCAACCATGCGACCATTACCACGGCCATCATGATCACGCTCGCGGAGTTACTGGGCGATGAACACACTTTCATCCTGAGCGGCACAGGTTATCCCAACTTCACGTGGACCTTCAACCGCTTCTCCGACGCGGCGGCGCAGGTGAAAGAGGCCAGGATTTGGGCCGGCATTCACTTCCGCAACTCCTGCAACGTGGGAGCGGAACAGGGCATGAAGCTTTCCAGGTACGTGCTGGAAAACTTCCTGCTGCCGCTCGACGATGAGGACGACCGGGACCGCAACTAGTCAGTAAGCTTCCTGCAGCGCCGGTACTGGTGCTTAGTCTAACTCCAGTACCGGCCTTCGCGTGCTGCGTGGGTCCGCCGCACACCAATCCGTAATGGTTCAGCTGAAATCAATGCTTTCGCTCGGCCCTCCACCCTCCACTGCTTCAAAAACGCGCTCCTCCCGTAAGTTGGCACGCTCCAAGCGCGAGCCACTGGCGGCCAACGATGCACTCGGCCAGTATCAGAAAAATGAGAATTCAGGAGGACGAACCCGGCGAGAACGGAGCTCCTTGCTTGTGCGGCGCGCCCGCGCTGAACTCGCCCTGCCGCCAATCAACTCGAATCAAGGCGAATCAAACCCAAGACATTTTTGATCGTGCCGCCGGATTGACTCTTTCCTCGCTCCAGGAGGAGGGAGGCGAAGACAGGAGGCCGGTCCCGCGTTCCCGGGCAAGCCGCAAGGTCCTGGTCCGCAGCCGCTTATCCGCGTTACCCGCGCCGTCGGTGGCCATTGACCACCCAATAGCCTTTCTTATCCTCTCCAGTGCTCAAACTGAAATCTTCAAAAATCTTTGCGCCCGGCGGGAAAATCGCACTTCTGACCGTCCTTATGTACATAGGGACTGTGTGTTACGGCCCTGCGGCTCAGCCGCCAAAATTGAATATGTCATGCCAATCGCCATTGATCACGCTAGGGCGAGGTTGTCTCAACCCGCCGTTCGTTCCTCCCGGAATGATTGTAGGGCGCGCCGTCTCCGCGCGCCGCCCCATCACTCCATCACTCCACCAATCCATCACTCCACCAATCCATTAATCCATTAATCCATCAATCCGTGACCCCCACTCCGCATTCCCCGCTATCAACTATCAACCATCAACCACTTCGCCACTCCAGCCCCCGAACCCATCCGAACCTATCCGAACGCCAAAAAAATATTTTCCCCCTCTTACAGCCGGTCAACTCGGTAAACAAACGGTCAACCCCACATCCCCAGCGCGCCGCTTCATCAATCCATTAATCCATTAATCCACTACCCTGTCACTCCACCACTCCATTCTCCGTGCCCATGCATCCCATCGCCACCCGCAACGAATTCGTCCGGCTCCGCTCTCTGGGCCTGAGCCTCGCCCGCATCGGCCGCCAGCTCGGCGTCTCCAAGCCCACCCTCATCGCCTGGGGGCGCCGCTCCCGGCCCGACATCGACGCCCGTATCGCTGAGGACCACCAGCGTAACCTCAAAGCCATCGACGACGAAGTCGCCCGGCAGCTCGCTGACCTCACCCGGAAACATAACGCCCTGAAACAAGAACTCCTCAGCCGCGCCTTTCGCGACGTCCCAACCCCTCACGTCGAAACCCTCGCCGGCGAACTCCGCCAGCGGATCCAGAACCTCCAACAGAGCGCCAGTCTGGTCGCCGGCGGCAAGGACCAGGCTTTATCAACTCCCGATAGCTCCTGCCAGCCGTCCGCCCAGCTCCCGGTAGCTCTCGATAGCTCGCCCCAGCCCCGCGGCGAAACGGGACCTGCCGGCACCTATCGGCACCTATCGGCACCTATCGGCACCAAAATCGAAACTTCCAGTTCAGCCACACGGTCAAATCAGTAAACAAACGGTAAACTTTCCTCCACCGCTCCAATACTCCATCACCCCAATACTCCACCACTCCATCAATCCACAAATCCATTAATCCACAAATCCCCCCGTCCTATGCCCTCCCTCCTCCCCGACTCCTCCCAGTACGACCTCGCCCTCCAGCTCCGCGCCTGCCAGTCCGGGTCCCGCCGCAACGGCAAAGTCGCCCGTCTCCCCGCGGCCATCCGCGACCAAATCAATCACCTGATGGACGACGGCGTGCCCTACAAGGTCATCATCGAAAAACTCGGGCCTGCCGCTGGCCATCTCAACGAAGATAACCTCAGCAACTGGCGCCTCGGCGGTTACCAGGATTACCTCAAAGCCCAGGCCATCAACGACCGTGCCCGCATCCAGACCGAAGCTGCCGCCGACTTCGTCCGCGACGCCGCTCACCTTGACCCAACGAGACTAAAGCAAGCGTGCACGGAAATGGCTCTCCTCCAATACCTCGACACCATCCTGGAACACGGCGAACAATGTGCCCGCGACTCCCTCACCAGGAATCCCGCAAAGTTCATCACCCTCATGAACGCCTGCGCCAACATCAGCAACGCCAACATCGCCCTCGAAAGACGTAAGTGGCGTAACGCAGATTCCCCCACCGCGCCGCTGTCCGCCGAAGCCTTGGAGGCTGTGTGAAAACTTTTGAACGCTGCGGAGGGTTCAATGTCGGTTTGACATGAACTACCGCAAGGGCCCGGATCGTTCCCAGACTCAGCTACTGCCGCCGTGTTTGGAAGACTACGTTGCCGC